>Ga0224557_1000045_pt1 | contig 135502 bp, 117 predicted proteins | sample 714S31014metaG_FD_180677 | JGI IMG/M metagenome (GOLD analysis project Ga0224557, IMG submission 180677) | Peat soil microbial communities from Stordalen Mire, Sweden - 717 S3 10-14 | ecosystem: Environmental > Terrestrial > Soil > Wetlands > Peat | place: Sweden: Norrbotten County, Stordalen... | reverse complement strand
AGTGCCCGAGCCGCCGCCCACTAACCCTAACAGGCCACGGAAAGCTCGATGTTTCCCCTTCGATGGTTGCTGCTGATTTTGGGTGGCGCAGCGCCGGGGTCCCCAACTCGCCCGGTTTTGGCGTGATGGGGTGGAGCGCTTCAGCGCTGCGGTAACCGCACTGTTTTGAATGCGGCTTTAGCCGCTGGGGTACCGGTTCTTACTTAGAAACAACTTCTCCGGGGACCTGCAAAGCATCTTGACACTCCTCGCCCCCGTCCCCAATCATTACAACGGCCCCATGCCCAGAAAATACCTGCCTCTCTGGCTGCTCCTTTTAATTTCGCTTTTCGCCCGTGCTCAATCGCAGCCGCCAGCCGCGTCCGGCCAAACGCCATCGAAGGGCGAAGCTCCATCCGCCGTCACCTTCACCCTGGATTTCCCGAAATCTCAACCCGAGCACTATGCGATTCGCATCGCATCCGTCGGCCCGAATCACTACGAGTCAAGCGGCCGCTTGACCTCAGATTCAGATGTCACCGACAGCTTCGACTTCAACTTCACCATCTCAGCCGAAACGCGCGCAAGGATCTTCACCCTGGCAGCCAAGGCCGGATATTTTCAGAAGGACCTCAACTCTCGCCGGAAGAACCTCGCCTTTACCGGGAAGAAAACACTGCGCTACACGGACGCGACCCGCACCGGCGAGGCCGCCTACAACTACTCTGAAAACTCAGCCGTCGAGGAACTCACGTCGCTGTTTCAAAACCTCTCCACCACGCTCGAGTTCGGACACCGCCTCGACTACGACCACCGCTACCAGAAACTTGCGCTCGACGAGGAACTCAAGCGCATGCAGGAAATGACCCAGAGCAACCTGCTCACAGAGGTCGCCGCGATTCAGCCCATCCTCGAAAAGATCGTGGCCGATCAGTCTGTTATCAACGTGGCCCGCGCCCGCGCCCAGCGATTGCTTGCATCGGTCGATCGCCGCTGATGCGCCAGGCGGTTACATTCTGTGGCCTTGACTTCTTCCTCCGTCGGTCGCAAACTCCAAGCATACCGAGCACGTTCTGAAAGGGTGGCAACCCGTTCGCTAGTTCTGAGTTCTAACCATTTGCGGTAGCTCCAGGAGTCTCCCATGACGATAAGCAGATTTGCAAAGATGCTGGGCTTGGCGGCCCTGCTCGCTTCTACGTTCTTAGTGGTGTCGGCTGCGGCGGAATCGAAAGTACGCATCGTCCGCCTGAGCGATGTCGAAGGCGCTGTGCAGATCGAGCGCGCTGCCGGTGAGGGTCTGGAAAAGGCCTTCCTGAATCTGCCCGTGGTCGAAGGCTCCCGGCTTAAAACGGGAAATGCTGGCCGCGCCGAGGTCGAATTCGAGGACAACAGCACCGTCCGCATCGGCCCCAATAGCGAACTCAGCTTCAAACATCTTGCCCTCGGCGATGACGGGCAGAAACTCAACGCCGTCCAGCTAATTTCCGGCACGGCCTATGCGAATTTTCACGAGAAGAAAGGCGACCAGTTCCAGCTTGACTTCGCGCAGGAGTCGATTGCGGTTCCCAGCGCCGCGCATTTTCGCGCCGTGCTCGACGGCTCAAACCAAGCCACCGTCGCTGTATTCAAAGGCGTGGTGAGTGCCTCCGGACCCTCCGGCAACTTTGAAGTCGCCCAAAAGCACAGCGCGACCATCGATCTGGCCGGCACCGATCCCGCAAAAAAGGACGCGTTTGTCGTTGCCAGGCACTACCAGGAGGACCCGCTCGACGGCTGGGATCGCCAGCAAAATGATTATCACGAGCGCTACGCCAGCGCCGCCGGTTCCAGTTTTTCGTCGCCCTATGGATACGGCGTCAGCGACCTGAATTACTACGGCAGCTTTATGACGATCCCGGGCTACGGCTACGGCTGGCAGCCCTTCTTCGTGAATGCCGGTTGGAGCCCCTTCATGGACGGTGCCTGGGCGTGGTATCCCGGTGCCGGCTACATGTGGGTATCCGGGTACCCCTGGGGCTGGATGCCCTACTACTACGGCAACTGGGCGCAGGTTCCCGGCTATGGATGGATGTGGCAACCGGGCGCCTGGAACTCCTGGTCCGGCGTTCCGCGCGTTGTGAATCCTTCGGCAACAACGGCGGTGCCGAAGCCCCCGCCCAGCGGCCACCAGACCGTGCTGTTGGGTAAGGGTCTGACTGCCAATCCGGTGATGGCGTCCGGAAAGCTCACCATCAAGCCCGGTTCAGCCGGCCTCGGAGTGCCGCGCGGCTCCGTGCATAATCTCAATCACGTTGCCAGGACAATGGAGCGCAATCCTCGTCCAGTCGTCGTCGCGATGCAACCGCCCGCGATGCAACCCTCCGTACAAGCGGGCAACGGCGAATTTGGCTCTGGGTCCTCGCTGCGCGGCGGCTCCTCGGCCATGTCGCGAACCTCGGCTCCGACTCATACATCTGCGCCATCAGCGGGTCCGCACAAATAGGCTGAACGAAAATCCGGGTTGCACTTGATTTTGGGTGGCGCAGCGCTTCAGCGCTGCGGTCACCGCATTGTTTGGAATTCGGCTTTAGCCGCTGCCGGCGCCGTTCCGGCTCCGTAACCTGTGCGCGACGAAGATCACGTCACGATAATCCCCGCGTACCCAACCACCCGCTCAAAGTCGCCTGACGCATCTCCCGACGTCGCATACCGCACCAGCGCCGCCGAGCTCGCTCCCAGCTTCTTCGCCGCCGTCAACATGATGACCGTGGGCCCAAAGCCGCACATACTGATGTCTTCGTTCATCACGGTCTCCCACAAGCCACGCGCGTCCAGCGCCAGCACGCGCTCGATGGCCTTGCGATCTTTGACGCGCGTGACGGCGTCGGACTCGTAGTGGTTCATGTCGCTCGATGCGACCACCAACACCTTGCCCTTCGACTCACCGATCACATCCCCCACCGCTTCCCCCATCCCGCGAAGAACGTCGTAGTCGCGAGTCCCAACCGCAATCGGCACGATGTGCAGATTCTTTTGCTCTGCTTGCAGAAAAGGCAGTTGCACCTCGATCGCATGCTCAACCCGGTGCGCCGCGCTGTCTTCTTCGAGCAGTGGAAAGCGCCGCAGCAGTTGCGAACCCAGTTCCGAACTGGCAGCAACCTTGCCCAGCGGAGTTTCCCAGTCCGTCGCGGCCATTACCGCCAGCGGCGCGCCCCGGCCCGTGTGATTCGGGCACAGAATGACGCAGTGCTCCGGGATTTCAATACGCGAAAATACCGCGCCTGCCACCTGGCCTGAATACATATATCCGGCGTGCGGCACCACACATCCAATCGCAGCGACCCGCGCAGCTGCGCAAGCAGTCGTATACTCACGAATCTCACGCAGCAGTTCTTCGCGCTTGCCGGGATAAAACCGCCCGGCGACGGCGGGAGTTCGAACAAGAGAAGTCATGGGTGACCTCCTGGCAGAATCAAATCGCGAGTCAGAACGCCACGCGCGATGCTCGTGTGGGGTGGGGACACTTCTGTCCGCCCATTAGTGCAACGGGCGATTCCTCGCTCGGTTACGGTCTGCCCGCAGGATTGGCCCGGGGACTTCAGGCGTTTTCGTTCCTCAGCGCCCGAAACAGCGCAGCCGTTCGTTCCAGCAGCAGCGCTTCCGCCCGGATGGCCGGTTTAATGCCGCTCTTCGCCAGCGCAGCTTTCAGCGCATCTTCATCGTACCGCGTCTTCAGATTATTCCAGATCGTCTTACGTTTCATCCCAAAACTGAGTTTCAAAAAGGCAATGAATTCCGCCTCGGAAACTCCCAGCGCCTCCAGCTTCGGCTTGATCGTAATCCGCACCACCGCAGAATGCACCTTGGGTGCCGGCGAAAACGCCGTCGGCGGCAGCGTGAACAGCTTTTCGACTCGTCCATACAGTTGTGCCGTCGCCGAAAGCAGCCCATAGTCGCGGCTTCCCGCCGATGCCGCCAGCCGGTCCGCCACTTCCTTCTGCACCATCAGGACGATCGTTGAAAAGTAGCGGTGATACTCAAACAGCCGCAGCAGAATATCCGACGTGATGTAGTACGGCAGATTGCCGACGACGCGCGCCGGCTCGGGTGAGAAGTTAAGTCCCGGCCGCAGCAACCCCGGCTTCGGCCCGAACACCGTGTCGAGCTCAATCGTCAGTATGTCGCCCTCGATGATTTCCACGTTCGGCTGCATGGAGAACTGCATCCGCAATTGCGCCGACATCACGCGGTCCAGTTCCACGGCGATCAGCCGCTTCGCTTTCTGCGCAAGCATCTCGGTGATGGCGCCGCGCCCCGGCCCAATTTCCAGCACAGTCGCCTGCGAAATATCGCCCAGAGCCTCAACAATCCGCAGCGCCGCCGTGTCGCTCGCCAGAAAATGCTGTCCGAGTTTTGGCTTGTGCGGCACCTTCCCGCTTGTGGTCTTAGGATTGTCGACCTTGGGCACGTTGACCCTCTTTCCTTCTCCGCTTTAGACTGGCTAAGTCTCTTTCCTGCGCGGTTTCCTCATGAGCAGAATGCGACCAGTTGCTGGAATCGGATGCCGGCTTCGAAGGCCACGATCCAGCCGCACTCGGCCGCACAGGTTGCGGAATGCACGAACAATCATAGCGTGAGCGGGACGGATTGCGTCGAACGCTGCGGGGGTCTTCTGTTATGCACATCGCTTTTGCGGCATCGGAATGCGTTCCTTTCTCGAAGACCGGCGGCCTGGCCGACATCGTAGGCGCACTCCCGCGCGCTCTTGCCAGTTTGGGACACCAGGTCAGTGTTTACGTTCCGCGCTATCGCCAGACCAAGCTCGACGATCCCCAGACAGTGGTCGGCAGCATCACCGTCCCCTTTGACGACAAATACCGCTTCTGCTCCGTAGTGACTGCTGGCGCCAGCGCAGGCGTTCGCTACTACTTCGTCGACTATCCCCCCTACTTCGATCGCGAAGGCCTCTACGGAACGCCCGCCGGCGACTACACCGACAATGCCGAACGCTTCTCGTTGTTCTCGCGCGCGGTCATCGAAGCTTCCAAGGTTCTGGGCGTTCCCCACATTTTTCATTGCCACGATTGGCAGACCGCGCTCATTCCCATCATGCTGCGCACCCTGTACGTCGAAGACCCGGCGTTCCAGGAAACCGGCACCGTCTTCACCATTCACAACATGGGCTACCAGGGCTTGTTTCCCTCTGAAATCCTGCCGCTGCTCATGTTGCCCTGGGACCTCCTGACGATTACGAAAATGGAGTTCTTCGGCCAGGTGAATTTCCTGAAAGGCGCGCTCGTCTATTCCGACTTCATCACCACCGTCAGCAGGAAATATAGCCAGGAAATTCAGACCACCGAGTACGGCTTCGGCCTGGAAGGCGTGCTCCGCGGCCGCAGTTCCACGGTAAGCGGCATTGTCAATGGCGTGGATTATGACGAGTGGAGCCCGCAGACCGACAAATTCATCGTGGCCAAATATTCGCCGCAGGACTTGAGCGGCAAGCAGAAATGCAAGCAGGACTTGCTCACCGCGTTCGGAGTGACAGAAGCCGATCCCAAACTCCCGGTCATCGGCATCGTTTCCAGGTTCGCCGCGCAGAAGGGATTCGATCTGATCTCCCAGATTATGGACCGCTTGGCGCGCGAAAAAATGATCGTAGTCGTTCTAGGCACCGGCGACAAAACCTACGAAGATATGTTTCAGCGGCTCCACAAGCAGTTTCCCAATAAGATCGCGATCAAGATCGCCTACGACAATGCAATTGCGCACAAAATCGAAGCCGGAGCCGATATGTTCCTGATGCCGTCCCGCTACGAGCCTTGTGGTCTGAACCAGATCTACAGCCTGAAATACGGCACCGTTCCAATCGTCCGCGCCACCGGCGGCCTCGACGACACCATTGAACCGTGGGATGCGCGCACCGGGAAGGGAACCGGCTTCAAGTTCGCCGAGTATACGGGCCAAGCCCTGCTCGCGACCATCAAACAAGCATTGCTCGCCTACAGCGATCAGTCGTCGTGGCAAGCGCTGATGCGCAACGGCATGGCCCGAGATTTTTCCTGGGGCGCATCAGCAAGAGAGTACGGCAAAATCTACGGCCGAGTCCGCCAGATGCGCGCCGAAGAAATCGCTGCCGCCGCGATCGACCTGAGCAACGAACCAGTGCGTGGTTAACGGACGTGCCCGGTAAGTTCGCGACACAAAGTTAGCTTGCCACCATTAGCTTGTCATCCCGCGAAGCGAAGGACCCCTATTCCGCACTCGCCCTCAGCCAACCCATCTACGCTGTCATCCTGAGCGGAGCAGCAGCTTCGCGCGAAGCGCGAAGTCGCTGCGGAGTCGAAGTTGAGGCGTTTGCGCGGCGTTCGAGCCGCGCGCCGAAATCCCGAGCGAAGTCGAGGGAGCTGGACCCCTGCACCCTCTCCTTAACACGAGCGATGCAAGGCGTTCTCCCCGTGCCCCGTGATCCGAATCACGCCGGACAGAAGCCTCCAAGGCAGCGTAAGCAAGTGATTTTGGGTGGCGCAGCGGTTTACCGCTGCGTTCAAGGCGCCCAAGACTTCGACGGCTTCAGCCGCTGAGGTCACCGTCTTTCTCCCGCGAAACCGGGAGCGGGGCGTCCAAGCGCCCACAGGACACCGCCTAGCTATTCATTCCACCGCCCGTTTCCGGTACGATTTCCACCGATGAGTCCCGCCCGCAAACCGTCCTCCCTCCTGGACACCCGCGTGATCTACTGCGGCGACAACCTCGACCAGCTCCAGAAGCTTCCCCCAAACTGCATCGACCTGATCTACATCGACCCGCCCTTCAATTCGAACCGCGACTACGAGGTCTTCTGGGGAGAAACCAAGGAGAAGCGCTCCTTCGACGATCGCCACGCCTCGACCCAGGCCTACATCGAATTCATGCGCCCGCGCTGCGAGCAACTCGCCCGCGTGATGAAGAGCACGGGCAGCTTCTACTACCACTGCGACCCGCACGCCAGCCACTATGTGAAGGTGATGCTCGACCAGCTCTTCGGCGAGAGCAACTTCCAAAACGAAATCGTGTGGAAGCGAACGTTCGCACACAGCAGCGCTAAGCGATACGGCCCGGTGCACGACACCATTCTGTTCTACACAGGCTCTGAGGGGTCAACATGGAACGACCAGTACCAACCCTACGACCCTGACTACCTTGAAACCTTCTTCGACAACGAGGACCCGGACGGCCGCAGGTGGATGCGCATGGACCTGACGGGAGACGGCATTCGGAACGGCGACAGCGGCGAACCTTGGCGCGGCATCGACGTCACCGCAAAAGGGCGGCACTGGGCCGTCCCCTCTTAGGAAGTCAAGCAATACGGCATCCCCGAAACTGCATCATCGCAGGAGAAACTCGACGCCCTCGACGCCGCTGGCGCGATCCACTGGCCAAAAAAGAAAGACGGGGTCCCACGTTTGAAGCGCTACGCCGACAGGAGCTCCGGAGTGCCCCTTCAAAGCGTCTGGAACGACATCCGACCGCTGCACAACCTCTCGCGAGAACGCCTCGGCTACCCAACGCAAAAGCCGTTGCCACTGCTCGAACGAATCATCAAGGCCTCGTCCCGAGAGAACGACATCGTCCTCGACGCCTTCTGCGGGTGTGGCACCGCACTTGTCGCTGCCCAGAACCTACGCCGCCAGTGGATCGGGATCGATATCTCCCCAACGGCATGCCGCGTCATGGCGAAGCGCCTGCGCGATATTTGCAAACTCTCCGAAGACGAGAAGCTCTGGCGCGTCGGGCGCGGCTTCGTAGTCCGCGATCTGCCGTGGACAGAAGCGCAACTCCGCAAGATTCCACCGTTCGAGCTCGAAAACTGGGCCGTCATCGCGCTCGGAGGGATCCCCAACAAAGCCCAGGTCGGAGACATGGGCATCGACGGCAAGATCTATCCGCTGTCCTCGATGCCGCAGAAGAGCGGCCACGCGGCCGGCGAACTCGACTTCATGGACGTGTGGTTCCCCCTGCAGGTAAAGCAGAAAGACAAAGCGGGCAGGCCCGATATCGACATGTTCGAAGCGGTGTTGATGCTCGAGAACCGCACCAAGGGCTTCTTCGTCAGCTTCGACTTTACCAGCGACGCGCTCCGCGAAATCGACGCCTTCTTCCGTCGTGAGCACAAGGTGATCGTCCCGCTCACCGTCAAAGAGATCCTCGACGAAACCATCGCCCAAAAACTCGTGTAGGGGGCCACGCGCACCCGCGATCTCCCCAACCCGTCATCAATATCACTCTCTCAGGAAGCGCGCAGCATATATCACACCCTGTCAAGCCCCATTTCGCCTGCCTGAAATCCCCGAACCGTTGTCGTTTGTTACCCATACGCGGATTGTACGTACGTTCTTGTATTCCAAAAAATATTTTGTTCGCGTAATCTTCGCCTCGGACGCCTCACTTTTTCGTCACAAATTTTCCGTGCCCCCAATCACAGACGTCCAGCCGCAACCCACGCGACAATATCCCAGCTCGACCACGCACCGAGCGTTGGTCCGCTCCAGAGCGCAGGTGTTCCACACCCGGAGGCTTGTTAACTCATTGATAAATGGCACGCCTCGAATAAACACGCAGTAAATGATTCGAATTTCTCGCTCGAGCGCCTACCAAAGTAGGTAAAATGAGCCTCTGAAAGCGCGTTTCTTGTGGCTAACTCCTTATCCCCGAAGACTTTGCGGGTAAGTCATTGTTCCCAAAGAACTTCCGCGGATTCGAGGGGAGGGAGGGGGGAGGGCCCCTGTTATTTTTCTGGTTACTAAATCCCCTCTCGAGAAGCCTCTCGCCGTCATCATCTCCACATCGATGGTTGGCGAAACATCTGGTTTACACTCATAATCACCGCCTCACAAGAAAATATCCCGCTGCGAACCACAACCTCCCTATAGGACAATGTCTCAGTGACCCGCACCATCTTCCACGTCGACATGGACGCCTTCTTCGTCTCGGTGGAAGAACTCTTCGATCCGTCGCTGAAGGGCAAGCCAGTCGTGGTCGGCGGACAGCGCGATGAGCGAGGCGTAGTTTCAGCCGCTTCTTATGCAGCCCGCAAGTTCGGAATCCATTCGGCCATGCCGTTGCGAACGGCCGCGAAGCTCTGCCCGCAGGCCATTTTCGTGAATGGACACCCAGATCGCTATCGCGACTATTCGCACAAGGTGCATGAGGTTCTGGGCCATTTTTCGCCGCTGGTCGAAATGGCGTCGGTCGATGAGGCCTATCTCGACATGACCGGAACCGACCGTCTGCATGGTCCCCCGCTGCGCTCGGCGAATCGGTTGCACGCGGAAATGAAATCGTCGACGCAACTGAACTGCTCCATCGGCATCGGCACCTCGCGGCTCATCGCCAAGGTATCCTCCGCGAAAGCCAAGCCCAACGGAGTAATTTGGGTTCTTCCCGGCCAGGAAGCAAAATTTCTGGCGCCCCTCGACGTCGGCGACATTCCCGGAGTCGGCAAAGTCATGGAGCAGAAACTGCATGCGATCGGCATTCAACGCGTCGGCGACCTGGCAACTCTCGAGGAATCCGACTTAGAGCATCGCTTCGGAAAATGGGGCCTCGCATTGGCAGGGAAATCGCGCGGAGAAGATGCTGGCGGTTGGTTCGACGCCGAAGTCGGCGAGCACACCGATCCCAAGTCGATCAGCCACGAGCACACGTTCAATGAAGATACCGGCGATCGCGAGCGTCTCGAATCCACGCTGATGCGGCTTTCCGAGATGGTAGGCCGCAGGCTCCGCGAAGGAGACTATTTCGCCCGCACCATTCAGCTGAAGCTGCGCTACAAGGATTTCACCACCATCACGCGGGCGCAGTCTTTGGAGCAGCCGACGCAATCGGATCGTGAAATCTTCGGCCAGATTCGGCGGCTGTTTCTCACCAACTGGAAGAAAGGCGCGTTCGTGCGGTTGCTGGGAGCACAGGCATCAAATTTTGGGGAGTCACCAGTGCAGTTGGATCTCTTGGAACCAGCGCGGGATGAACGCTGGCAGAAAGTGCAGGCAGCAGCCGACCATCTGCGCGACAAGTTTGGAGAGTCAGCGATCGGCCTGGCAACCGGAATGAAAGGCACTTTCCGCGAGCGCACGCACGAAAATCCCGTTGGACTTCCGGGGAAACAGGAACGCGGGAAGACCGATGAGAAGCCAGGAGATGCAACAGCTGGCGCCGACAATAAAGACGGCCACGCGTGAAAACATCTTGCGTGCGGAAGCGTAAGAAAGGAGTTTTCGGCGAACTCTACGAAATATACTCGCGAATGTACTCGTCGCGCGAAGCGGCGAGTTGGTGCATATCGCCATCGAAAATGACCTTACCGTCGCGCAGGATCATAAAACTCATCGGTACATTGCCGCGCTGGCCTTTGGGGATAGCAATCATCTGATTCGTTTTCGGATCGAACTCGTGGGACGCCATCGTGAAAGCATCTTGCAGGCGATGGGTTACAAGCAAGGCGCTGGTCTTCGCAACGTCGCGCTGCTTCACGATCAGCTCGACAATCGTGTTCGACGTGACCGGATCGAGTCCGCCGGTAGGCGAGTCGTAGAGGATCACTTCGGGCTGTGTGATGATCGCGCGCGCGATGGCCACACGCCGCCGCATGCCTCCAGAAAGCTCGGACGGAAGCATGTCATAGGTTCGTTCCAGTTCCACGAAGCGCAGAACCTCGCGCACCCGCCGTTCAATTTCGTCGTTGGGAACCTTTTCCTCTACCAGGCGGAACGCCACGTTTTCCCACACTTTCATCGAGTCGAAGAGTGCGCTTTCCTGGAATACGATGCCGACCCGCCGTCGCAGTTCAAAAAGCTCTTCCTCCGACATGCCCGTGACTTCCTCGCCCAGCGCCCAGATCCGCCCGCTGTCCGGCGCTAACAAGCCGATGGCGAGCTTAAGGAGAATGCTCTTGCCCGATCCGGCAACGCCAAACAGTGCCTTGGTCTCGCCATGCGGCAACTGGAAGGAAATCCCGTCCAGCACAACTTTTTCATCGAACGCGATCGCAACATTTTCGAACTCGAGCGCAAACCCGGAGCGATCGCCGGCCGCCGGCGCAGGTTGGTCCAGAGGCAGAGTGGGAGCCGACATCGCCTACCGCACCCCAAGAACTGCGAAGATCAATTTGGTGACGAAGAAATCGACGATGAGAATCAGTACCGAAGAAGCGACCACCGCCTGGGTAGTGGAGCGGCCCACGCCCTGCGTGCCGCCGCTAGTCGAGATCCCGTAATAGCACCCGATGGTTGCGATGATGAACCCAAACAGCACCGGCTTGATCAGTCCGGTGAATACGTCGCGGAAAACCAGGATCTGCCAGGCCGAGGTCCAATACTGGTTCGAGTCGAGCCCAAACAGCAAATGCGAAACTGCCCAGCCACCGCACAGGCCAAGAAGATCGGCAATGATGGTCAGGAAAAAGAGCATGAAGACGGTGGCGCCAACGCGCGGCGTCACCAGTTTCTTGCTGGGATCGGTGCCGAGCGCGCGCATGGCGTCGATCTGCTCGGTTACGATCATGGAACCGATTTCGCTTGCCATGCCGGAAGCATTCCGCCCAGCCACCATCAACCCCGTAATGAGCGGGCCCAATTCGGTGACCATGCCGAGCGATACAAGCTGACCGATGAGAGTGATCCCGCCGAAGCGTTGCAAAGTGCTCGCCGAGTTGAGCGCCAACAGAGCCCCGACCGATAATCCCGTAAGGATGACGATGGGCAACGACCCCACACCAATCAGGTCCGCTTGCTGCAGCATGTCGCCCATGTAGAGCGGCCGGCGGAAGAAGTTGGCAAGCGATTGGGCCGAAAGCAGAGTGTACTTCTGCACCGACAGGGCGAAGTCTTTCGCGACATCAAATGGCGAGATCAGTTCGAGTTCGAGTGCCATGGGTGAGCAGGAACTTCCGCTCAGGGAACTATAGCATTATCACGTAATCGGGCCATTGAACGAAGTCGTGTGAGGATCAACATCTTGTCATCCCGAGCGACCCGGGTCCCTGGCAAGCAGTTTTGTGCTCGCTGGGGTGGAGGAGCGAGGATCTGTATGGATGCTGCCGAGGAGCCGCAGATCCCTCGCTTCCTTCGAAATGACAAGTACGCAATTTGCGGCATAGCGTGTGGATGGCCCGATGACCCGATTACGAGTGCCTCACCCGATGGCCCGATCGCCCGATACCCCGTTCTGCTCCCGGTGACCGTTCTTCTTGCGGATCTCGATGGCCAGCCGTTTGATTTTCTGATTGAGCGTGGAGAGCGGCACGTGGAACCGCTCGGCCGCTTCGGTCTGGTTCCAGCCGCATTTTTCCAGCATGTCGACGATGATCCGCCGCTCGCAGTCCTCCATAATGCCAAATAGCGAGGCGCCCGAAGCTGAATCCAGAGCCGGAATCGAGTTGCCGCGGCCCACGATGTGATCGGGGAGCAACTCGATTCCGATGGAAGCGTCGGACGACAGCACGACCGCGCGCTCGATCGTATTCTCCAGTTCACGAACATTACCCGGCCACGAGTAGCTCACCAGCGGGCGCAGCGCCTCGGTGCTGAGATGCCGCTTCGACAAGTCGTTTTCCTCGGAGTACTTCTTCAGAAAGTGTTCGACCAGCAGCGGAATATCCTCACGACGCTGGCGCAACGGGGGCAGGTCGACAGTAATCACGTTGAGGCGATAGAACAGATCTTCGCGAAAGCGCCCCTCGCGGACCATCTGACGCAAATCCACATTGGTGGCCGCGATGATGCGCACATCCACTTGGATTTCCTGCACGCCACCCAGGTGCATAAACTTACGGTCCTGCAGCACGCGCAGAATCTTGCTCTGCGTGTCCATGCTCATGGTGCCGATTTCGTCGAGGAAGAGCGTGCCGCGATCGGCGACTTCGAACAGTCCTTTCTTCGAAGCGATCGCGCTCGTGAACGCGCCCTTCACGTGCCCGAACAGCGTCGACTCCAGCAGGTCGGGTGGAGTGGATCCAGAGTTGACAGGAACAAACGGCCGATCGCGCCGCGAAGAATTCAGGTGAATCGCCTTCGCGATCAGTTCTTTGCCCGTTCCGCTTTCGCCCTGCAACAACACAGTCGAGCGGCTGGGAGCGACCTGCGCAACCAGATCAAAAATCTTCAGCATCGGCTCGCTCTTACCGACGATGTTGTCGAAGTTGTAGCGCTGCTTGAGAGCGCGTTTCAGCTGAACATTCTCTTCTTCCGCCTTCTGGCGAGCGACTGCGCTGCGCACATCGGCCAGCAGTTTTTCGTTGTCCCACGGCTTCTGGACAAAATTTGTCGCTCCCGATTGCATTGCCCGCACCGCGTTTTCGACAGTTCCATAGGCGGTGATCATGATGACCGCCTGCTCGGGGTGCAGAGACCGGATCTCGGCAAGAACGTCCATGCCGTTCTTGTCGGGCAGCGCCAGGTCCAGCAACACTACATCAAAGGTGTGGTCTCCGATCTGGGTCAAGCCTTCCTGTCCGGTCCCGGCAACAGTAACGTCGTAGCCTTCGAGCGCCAGCAGAGTCTCCAGCGATTCACGAATCTCGAGTTCGTCATCAACAATAAGGATCCGGCCCGCACTTTGCGGCGCGGATTCCGGTGCGCTGCGGCGCGGGATGACTGCAACTTCAGACATGGGTCGCCTTCCTGATCAATGGAAAATCCAGCGTGAACGTCGTTCCCTCGCCGGGCCGGCTCTCGACTCGGATATTGCCGGCGTGCTCCTGGATGATGCCGTAGGAAACGGATAGTCCCAACCCGGTTCCGCGGTTTTGCCCCTCGGCCGGAGTAGTTTTGGTCGTAAAAAAAGGGTCGTAAATGCGATGAATATGCTCCTGGGCAATGCCAGAGCCTGTATCGCTCACGCGCACGCTCACCGATTCGCCATTGAGCGTTGCGATGTTGAGAACTCCGCCGCCCGCCATCGCATCTTTCGCGTTCAGGAACAGATTTAGAAATACCTGTTGCAGCCGCCCCGCGTTGCCCTGAATGGGCGGCAGATTCTCGTTGAGTTCCGTTTCGACCGCTACGTGCGCCACCTTGAATTGGTGGTCGAGCAGCGCCAAGGTGTCCGCGATGACTTTGTTCAGGCTGATTTCCGACAACTCCGTGCCCGTGGTACGCGAGAAATTCAGCAAATTGTTGACGATTTCCGACGCGCGGAAAGTTTGCTTAATGATCTTCTCGAGCACCGAGGTCTTCTGCGCGTCCGACTGCAACTGCTTGGCCAGCATCTGTGCATAGGACGAAATCACCGCCAGCGGAGTGTTGACTTCATGGGCCACGCCCGCGGCCAACAGGCCAACGGATGAGAGCTTGTCGGCCTGGGTAAGCTGAACCTCAAGTTCCACGCGCTCGGTGATGTCATCCATGATGACGAGGCGTCCCACCACGCTAAACTTGCGCGTCACCAACGGGGCAATCGCCACGTTCACAATCCGCGATTCGCCGGTCGGCGTTGGCAGCCGGAATTTGTAAAGATTGTGGATCCCAGGATTCTGACGGACGCGATAAAACTCTTCGACGAACGACGCCGGAAAAACCTCGCTCAGCGACCGTCCCACTACCTGCCAGCGGGGCTGGGCGTACATCACTTCCATCTGCGAGTTCCAGGAGTCGATACGGTCCTGCAGATCGACCGCCAGCACGCCCACATTAATCGACTCGACAATGTTCTCGTTGAAGTCCTTCAGGCGCTCGTATTCAGTTACTTTCTGTTCGAGCGAGGCGTAAAGGCGCGCATTCTGGATCGCGATCGCGATATAGCGGGCCAGCGTTTCCAGTAATTCCACATCTTCACTCGAAAGGAAGTCGCCTTCCATGGTTTTGCCTAGTCCAAGGAACGCGATCGTTTTCTGCCGCGCGTGGCATGGGATGTAGTAATTCAGGTCGAGCCGGGAGATGGCTTCTTGCGCCGCAGCCGTCTCCCGTGGCAATTGCCGCGTGTTTTCGAAGAAGATATGTCCGGCGGCGTCTTCCACTCGCGGTTTCGAGAGGAAGGACAAGTCCAACGCGCCAATCGCGCCCAAGCCGAACGACTTCGACAGCTCGAACCGCGACGCATCGCTGTTGGCTAGGAAAATGGCGAGGCGGTCCACCATCAGCGTGCGTGCCAGCCGGTCCACGAGCGACGAAAGCAACTTGTTAAGATCGGTCTCCGAACTCAGTTCACGGCCGAACTCGATCAAGGTGCGCCGGTAGTCGTAACGCGTGCGGTAGAAAAACACGTCGAGTTTTTCCTGAATCCACTTGCGCACGGGATCAAACAGGAGTGCCGTGACGACGATCGCCACCATTAGTCCAGCAGGACCTGAGCTGGGAACGCGGGTGTGAACCAGTTCCGCAATCGACGCGACCACGGCAAAATAGGTCCCGACAATGGCCGCCGCCGCCAGCGTATACGCCATGCCGCGTTTGAAGATCAGATCCACGTCCATCAACCGGTAGCGAATAATCGCGTACCCAAACGTGAGAGGCAGGAACCCGAGGAAGAGCACCGTGACCTTCATGGGAAGCGAAGGCATGGCGCCGAAAAGATACGGAAGAACGTAAAACAAAGTGAAGGGCGCGATGGCGACGACGGTGCCGCGCGTAATCCACTTAAGCTGTTGCCGCAGAATCGGCGTGGTCGCTTGCCGGTAGTTACGCCACAAAACCACCGCCGCAGAAACGAAGAAGATAGTCAGGTACGCCCAGTGCACCCGGTTGAGATTCCAGAGCAGCCGGGCGCTCGCCTTCAGGAACTGCAAAGCCACAATCTGCACCAGCAGCAACACCGCGCCCGGCAGGTAAAGAGCAGGCAACGCCCAGCGGTGCTTGTTGACGAAGGAGCGCCGCTCCGGAAAGGTCAGAACAAAGTGCAGAAACAACGCCGGCTGAAGGATCCAGGCGACTTCATTGCTCCAGAACACGATCCAGTCAAACGCATTAAATTTGCCCGTGTAGTGCAGCGAATAGAAAATGAACGAAACCAGGCAGAATATGTAAAAGTGCGTCGAGCCGACCGCGGTCCACCGCCGCAGCAGCACATAGAGACCGATGCCCAGATAGATCAGTGCAATCAGCCGCAGCCAATCGTTCATCGAGCGCTCTGCGGGCACCAGCACCACCACCACATCAAGCGGTACCGATCCGCGGATGAGCGAGTAGGTCGCTTTCGAATAGACGCCGGAGTAGTAGAGCTGCCGGCTCAGCGAGGACGTGCTGTTAATTGTCCGGCCATTGATGCTCACCACGGCATCGCCGCTGCGGATTCCCGCCAGCGCCGCCGGCCCGTTCGGATCCAGGCGATCGGCCACAATCTGCCCGCCGCGCTCCATCCACCAGGCGCCGTCGTCGGGGATGGCCGACTCGTGTTCAATCCGGTAGTTGTAACCGGCGAAAACCGCGGCCGCAACTGTAAGGAGCAACAGCAGAATGACGGTAAATCGGGCCTGGAACTCGCGGTTCATGGGCTGGAGCTGCAAAACGGCAGCGCGACCAGAGCTTCGCCGCCGGTCAATTCCAAGCAACTTCGCTGCCACGCCGGAGAGGATTCCCATTGGGATAAGTGGCCTCGAAATAAAGACTTCCGCAATTATAGACAGATTCTTGAAGGTTGACTATGGTTTTTGGAATTATGCTTCCGCATTTCCGGATCAAGTCCGCGACGGGGAAGCAGGGTCTGGGAGCAGGTAATCTTTAACGAGGAGAGTCTAGCGGCGGATGGCGGTGGGCAAAACCTGAAGAATGAGTGACGTGCCCAAACCCTTGATCTTTGAGTGGGGAGGCCCTCGAACCTTCCCCAAGTTTCCGGGGCCCCCACTGAGTGTGCTCACCAGGCTCGATTAGGAGAGGTGAACGGTTCACGCAAGTGAATGTCACTTTGCGCTCAATTCCCGGAAACGTCCATGGAGACCGCCTGAAGCCGTCTGAATTGATCTGAAGAATTCACCTGAAGTGGCTTGACACGATCCGCGCAGCAAGAACAGAATTTTCTTACCTTGGCCATTTCCCCCTTGCGGGAGTTGGCAACAGGAGATGCGCCGTGTCGGACAGGAAAGTCTGTTTCGAAGATTTTGAGCTGGATTTCGCGCGCTTTCAGCTCTGCCACCGCGGTACGCCGGTGCCCCTGGAGGGCCTGCCGCTGCAACTGCTCATGTTTCTTGTGGAAAGCAAAGGCCAGCTCGTTACCCGCGAGCAGATCTCTAGTGCCCTTTGGACCAAGGATGTATTCGTCGACGTCGATCAGGGCATCAACACGGCGATCCGAAAAGTTCGCCGCGCCTTGTCCGATGATGTCGACCAACCCCGCTTCCTCCAGACCGTAGTGGGACGCGGCTACCGCTTCGTAGCGCCCATCGCCGAACCGCAAGCCGGCGTGTCCTCCCCGAACTTCGCAGTTTCGCCCGAAGACCTGGGCCGCGCCATTATGGCCGCCGCCGGCCTCGACCCGAACAATCCCACGTCAACTCCCAAACTCCCCGACGACGAATCCTGACGCGTTGCTTTGTTAAGTGGGATTCCGCGCCACTGCTATGTATACTTTCGACTCAGAATCCAGTTTGGCGATCGGCGCGTGGGGCGCTTCCTGGGAACTCTCGCACATGGACCTTGCAATTCGTACTCGCGATCTGCGAAAAATCTACAACTCGCCTCCACCGGCGGCAGCGGGGCGAACCGGCTTTTTTACCCAGTCTGGCGGCAAAAAGAGCAGGGACCAGAAGCAGCAGATCACGGCGCTCGATGGCATTAACCTCGACGTTGCGCCCGGGCAGATCTTCGGCCTGCTCGGTCCCAATGGAGCAGGAAAGTCCACCACCGTCGGCATTTTGACCACCCGTGTGCGCCCTACCAGCGGCACTGCCTGGATCGGCCCCCACGACGTCTGGCGCGAGCAGATTGCCGCCAAGCTTCAGATTGGCGTTGTGGCGCAGCGCCCGAATCTGGATTTCTCCCTTACCGCCCGCGAGATCCTGCTCTTCCATGGCGCCTACTTCGGCCTCAGTTCCCATGAACGTGCCGAGCGCGCTAACGCATTGCTTCGCCGCTTCAAGCTGACCGATCGCGCCGACCAACTCGTACGTGGTTTCTCCGGCGGCATGATGCAACGGATGTCCATCGCGCGCGCTATGATGCACGATCCGCAGGTCCTGTTTCTCGACGAACCGAGCGTAGGCCTTGATCCGCAAACCCGGCTGCTGCTGTGGGAGATCATCCGTGAGTACAACCAGAAAGGCCGCACCATTCTGCTGACCACCCACAACATGGAGGAGGCTGACACGTTATGCCAGCAACTCGCGATCATCGATCACGGCCGCATCATCGCCCAGGGAATGCCCGCAGAGCTCAAAGCTTCGATTCCCGGCGGTTATCTCCTGCGCCTGCGCTTCGGACATCACTCCGCGCCGCTGCTGGAGCGGCTTGCCACTTTGGCGGGCGTGACGGAAGTACGCCCCGACGGAGACAGCGCAGCCGATCTCTATGCCAGCCGCGGTGGCTCCCTGATCGCTGAAATCGCGAATGCGGCTGCAGCTCTGAGCGTGGATTTATCCGATGTTCACATCTCCGAACCCAGCCTCGAAAACCTGTTTCTCCATCACACCGGAAGGAGCTTGCGCGAATGAACCGGAAAGCCTTCCTGGCATTATTAGCTCGCGATGCGCATGTAGCTCGGCGCAATCTGGGCCCGCTCATACTCCAGACCTTCTTGCAGCCCCTGTTGTTCGTGTTTATTTTCGGCCGCGTGATGGTGGGCAGCGGCTACATGCCGGCTGCTTATAAAAGCCTGCTGCTCCCCGGCATCATGGCCATCAGCATGGTCTTCACGGGAGTCTGGGCAGTGGCCATGCCCTTGATCGGCGAATTCCAGTTCACGCACGAGATTGAAGACCGCCTGCTCGCGCCCATCGACATCTCATGGGTCGCTATAGAAAAAGTCGTCGCCGGACTGATTCAGGCTTTGGTAGCTGGCTTGACGGTAATTCCACTGGCATGGATCATCCTGCGGCCGGGCTTGGAATTGCACGTTGCCAACCCGCTTCTGTTCGCCACAATTACTTTGCTGGTTGCAGGCTTCTCGGCCTGCGGAGGCCTGGCCCTCGGCTGCAGCGTGGATCAGCAACACATCGGGCTGATGTTCAGCATGGTGATGACGCCGATGATCTTTTTCGGATGCACTTACTATCCCTGGAGCGCCTTGAGCAAGTTTCCCATCCTCGAAAAAATCGTCTTAATCAACCCGCTCGTCTACGCCAGCGAAGGCCTGCGCGCCACGCTCGTGCCGCAGTTCCCGCACCTCTGGCTTCCCTTGATTCTCGTGGCCCTGACGACATTCGATATCTTGCTGCTAGTCCTCGGCCTGCGGCAATTTCGCAATAAGGCAGTCAGCTAAACACCGAAGAGCGACGAACAGGGAAGTCGTCGCCCTTCCTACTTCGCGCTCTCAAACGTAGTCCACGGGAACGCATCCATATCCCGCAGCAACCCCTGCTCCCAGTTGAACTCTGGATGCTCCCGCAGATGTTCCTCCGCCTTGAAGTTCTTTCCACAGGCATGGCCGGCCGCCGCTGTGAATGACATGCGGGCAGCCATAGTGGCGTCCGCGGCCTTGTTCTGCACCGCCCCCGCAGTTCCGTATGGTGGTTCCCACGGTTGCGAGCCGCGCGCCGACAAATCGATATGTCCGTCGAGCGTCCGCTCGTCGGCTTCTTCTTTCTTGGTGTAAGTGTCGTAGTGGTCAGCCAGGAATCGCTGGGCCGCGGCCACATCGATTTTTCCTTTGTTCTCGGCCATCAACTGTTCCCAGCGAACATGGCGGGCATTGGCACTTATGCTCATGTCCTTGGGATCGAAGTCGGTTTCCTCGCGAATGAGTTTCTCGTTGACAGGAAAATTGGAGCCGACGAAATACCCGTCTTTCGTGCGCTCCAGCGTCACATTCTTAAGACCGAGTTCCAGGCTGGCAATTTCATTGTTCTTCGCGTCGGCGAGCAGCCAGTTGTTAGCGTAACCCCCGTTGTTGCCTTCTTTCATGATGCGCGCGAAATCGTCAATGGACGTCGAGTATTGCGCGGCCTTGCGCGCCCGCACAAACTCTGGAATCCCCGCCGGATCATAGCCAGAGAAGTGCCCGATCGTCGTTTCCGTAATCACGATCCCGGCCGAATTCACCACAAAATCGTCCGCGCTGTGGATCACTCCCGGCAATCCATCCATCAGCATGCGGCTGCCCTTGGCGGGAACGATATCGAAAATGATCGTCCAGCGTTGTCCATCCAGATAACTTGTCCAGTTGTTGTGCGCGATCACAATCTTACCGTCCTTGGTGTAACTTCCCGTGGCCACAAACGCACTACAATGCTCCGGCGTCCCCAGTGCCGCCGATGATTTGATGCCGTGCTCCTTGTCATATTGTTTGACGTAGTAGTCCCATTCTTCCGCGGCATTCAACGCGACCACATCCCAAATATCCAGCTTCACGCCCTTCGCGTTCGCACCATCCACAATGCCTTGCAACTCCTCGCGGTACTCCTCCTCGATGCGCGGCCACATCATGCTTCGTGCCGCATCGCGAAAGAACGCCCAATCTTTCTTGTCCTCGTGAGCAAGCTCGGCTTGGGTCACCTTCAGCACGTCCACAATCTCTGCAGCCAGCAGATAGCCATGCTGGAATCCAATCTCGGCCGGCTGGCCTTCCAGATGGACAAACGTCCACCCGTTCTGTTCGGGCCGGCGAAAGCTCTGTTTCAGACGGGGATCGACGCCGGCGTCTTTCGCCAACGAAGGCAGTACAAGCGCAAGGAACACACACGCGAACCGCAAAGTCTTTTGGGACATATCACCCCTTACAAGTTGAGAGCCATTGTACTAGGTACAGGGAAACCAGAGAAAAAGAACTCGACAATCTCCGCTGCCTCTCACGAGTACCAACGCCATCGCGTCTTTTGACGCCGGCGTTCTAGAATCTATATATGTCCCGTCTCGAACAAATCGCCGATCTCGAAAAGCGCTTTCTTCTCCCCACCTACAATCGCTATCCGGTCGCCTTTGAGCGCGGAAAGGGCGTTTTCCTGTATGACTTTGAAGGCAAAAAATACCTCGACTTCGTCGCCGGACTGGGCGTGAACGCGCTCGGTCATGCCCACCCTCGTATCGTGAAGACCATCCGCGAACAGGCCGGCCGCCTCATCCATGTTTCGAATCTTTACTACAACGAGTATCAAGGACAGCTCGCCGAGCGCCTGTGCCAACTCTCGGGCCTCGACCGCGTCTTCTTCTCCAACAGCGGCACCGAGGCGATGGAAGGCGCAATCAAGCTGGCGCGTCTGGCCGGACACAAAGCCGGCGGCGACTCCAAATCCGGGCTCGTTGCCCTCCAGGGCTCCTATCACGGCCGGACGTTTGGCTCCATGTCGCTTACCGGACAGGACAAGTACCGCAAAGGCTTCGAACCGCTACTCGAAAATGTGACGTTTATCGAGCGGAACAATGTCGAGTCGCTGCGCGCCGCCGTCAACGCCAACACTTGCGCCATTGTGCTCGAGCCGATCTTCGGTGAAGGCGGCATTCTGGAATGCTCAACCGATTTTCTTCGTGAGTGCCGCGCGCTTTCCGACCGGCACGAGGCCGCGCTCATCTTCGATGAAATCCAATGCGGGCTCGGCCGTACCGGGACGATCTTCGCGTTCCAGACCTTTGGCGTCGTGCCCGATATCGTCACCATCGCCAAGCCAATTGCGGCCGGAGTGCCGCTCGGCGCATTCATTTCGAAAGAGCGCTTTGCCTCGGCGATCTCGCCCGGGCAGCACGGCACAACCTTTGGCGGAGGCCCATTGGCTTGCCGCGTCGGCCTCGAGTATCTTGCTATCATCGAGCAAGAACACCTGCTCGAAAATGTGGCACGAGTTGGCGCTTACCTGCACCAGCAATTCGAGGTGCTGGTGGAAAAATACGCCGCTACGCGCGAGACCCGAGGTCGTGGATTCATCCAGGGTCTTGTGCTCGACGTTCCCGCGCGTCCGTTTGTGGAGCAGGGCTTGGCGGAAGGCGTGCTTTTCAACGCTACCCAGGACACGGTCCTCCGCTTCCTGCCACCGTTTCTGCTCGAGGAGAAGCACGTGGATAAAGGAATTCGCGTGTTGAAGAAACTGCTTGGAAGGAAGCGGTCGAAAAGTCAGAGCAAGAGTTCGTCTGCAGCCGCGGTGCTCTCGCACTAAGCCGAGAAAGAGTCGCGAGCAAAAAATAGTGGGAGCTGAAAGTGCTCCCACTCAAGCGACAGAGGCGATATCACTCGTTTAGTAAGAACCAGGGCGCGAGAAAAGAGTTGCCCATCGAAACCGAAAAAACGAAAGAAACCTACAGCCCTGCCGGCCCGCTGCCACCTGCCCTCCCGGCCGGAATCGAAGAGCGCTGGATCCCTGTCGCCGGAGGACGCATGCGCTACCTGCAAGCGGGTTCCGGCCGCGCGCTCATCCTTGTGCACGGCCTGATGGGTTATTCCTTCTCGTGGCGATTCACTTTGCCCGCTCTCGCGCCCTATGCCACGTGCTACGCCATCGACAATCTGGGCGCCGGATTGTCAACCGCTCCCGAAGGCATGGACTGCTCGGTGCGCGCCACCGCGGAACGCATTCTCAAGTTCGCCGACGCGGCCGGCATCGGCGATTTCGATTTGCTCGGCACTTCTCACGGCGGCGGCGTCGCAATCATGACGGCTGCGCTCCTGGCCGAACGGCGCAGTCTCCGTCCCTGCCTCAAGCGGCTGATTCTGGTTGCGCCGGTGAATCCCTGGTCGCCGCACGGCAAGCGGCTCGCGCCGTTTCTGGTGAGTCCATTCGGCTCGTTAGTTTTCCGCCATACCATCGAACGCTGGCGGCCCCTCGACTACCTGTGGCTGCGTCGCCTATTCGGTGACGGAGCAAAAATTCCGGCCGATTCGCTCGACGGCTATCGTCTACCCGTGCTCAAGAACCACGCCTTTCGCCACGCTGCGCATATCCTCGAAAATTGGACCGCGGACCTCGGCGAGCTGGAACGGGCCTTGCCCACGATTCGCGACTATCCAACGCTGCTCGTTTGGGGAACCCGTGATCGCGCCGTTCACTTTGCGTCGGCCGAGCCCCTGCGCCGGAATTTCCGCGATGTGCGGCTCATTGCTTTCGAAGGCGTTGGGCATCTGACCTACGAGGAAGCACCGCACGAATTCAACGCGGCGCTCATCGAATTTCTCACTGCGGGCCGTCCTGCGTAATCTCGCTGATCCGCCAGCTTTGTTAAGCTTGCATATCCAATCCCTTCTGCTGATGGGGCACAGCATCTCTCATGTCGTGCGCGTGTTCGTTGGCGATTACGGCTATTGGGCCGTTGCCGTGATGCTGTTGTGCGAAAACGCCGGCCTTCCGGTTCCCGGCGAGACCACACTTCTGGTCGCCAGTTTTTTCGCCTACTCCGAGCACAAACTTCATCTCGGATGGATCATCGTCGTCGCGACTTGCGCCGCGACGATTGGCGATAACCTGGGATTTGTGCTCGGCCGTTACGGCGGCCGGCCGCTGCTCGAGCGCTACCAGGATTTCTTTCGCGTCCGGAAAAGTGTGCTGGAGCGCGGGGAAGCGCTGTTCGCCCGCTACGGGTCGTTCACGATTTTCTTCGCTCGCTTTGTCTTCGGCATGCGCGTGATCGCCGGCCCGCTCGCCGGAGTGCTGCGCATGCGCTGGCGGGCCTTCGCCATCTACAACCTTCTGGGCGCGGTTGTGTGGGTGAGTTTCATCGCCAGCGCGGGATACTTATTCGGGCACCATTGGCGCCTGCTGGTGCGCACGCTCACCCGCTTCAACGTCGCGATTGTGATTGTCACCGTAGCCGTGGTTCTGTACCTGTGGTGGAGGCAGCGGCGCAGCCCGGCTGGATCGTAGTTCTTCAGTGGACCGATGGCAGTCCCTGTCCAGTCTCATCTCTTCGGAGGCGACCTATGATGAGCGGATTCAAACAGTTTGTTCTGCGTGGCAACGTAGTGGACATGTCGGTTGGCGTAGTAGTCGGTGGTGCGTTCGCGGCGGTAGTGGCTGCGCTTACAATATCTGCTGACGCCACTGATCGCAGCACTCGTGGGTAAACCCGATTTGTCGGCAATCAGATTCACGGTGAACGGCAGCGTTTTTGCTCTTGGCGATTTCATGAATGCTCTGGTTTCGTTCCTATTGATTGCTACCGTTATTTACTTCTTCGTAGTCCTTCCGATCAATGCGCTGACGTCGGAAGGATCGGTGATCCGCAAAGTATTTGCCGATCACGCGCGCGGCATGGAGGACGCGCTAATCCAGTCTCGACGCCTCCGAGAAGGAGACCCTAAGGAACCTCCTGCGAAAGGTGAGTCACGCGGCCGAGAACCGCGCCAGCGGTCAATAGCAGCATCGGTCAAGAGGGACTAGATGCTGCCCGCGATTACCAACCCATTTGGCGCATCCGCTCCAGGATGAGCACGCTGTAATTATTCATGCGCTCGGGCCGTCGCTTCCGGGGAGCCGGCAGAATCGCGGCCAGCCGTGCCCCTTGTTCCCGGCCGATATTCCGGGCCGCGATTCCGTCATAGTAACGGCACGCCGAATCTGCGCCATAAATACCAGGGCCCCATTCGACCACGTTGAGATATATCTCCAGAATGCGCCGCTTGCCGAGGACGAATTCGCCTACCGGCACCAGCGTGAACTCCGCACCCTTGCGGAGGACAGAGCGGCCCGTTCCGAAAAATAGGTTTTTTACAAGTTGCTGCGTAATGGTGGAAGCTCCGCGAGTGCGACCGCCTTCCAGATCGTCTTCGGCAGCGATTTGGATCTCGTGCCAATCGAACCCGTGGTGTTGGTAGAAGCGCGCGTCCTCCGCCGCGATTACAGCGTGCTGGAGATCTGGTGAGATTTGGCTAAGCGGAATGAATTTGTAGCGTTCGTGATACGGAGTGTGGTGAATCCAGGCTTGCAAGCGGCGCTGGATGTGCACCGCGGTTGTCGGTGGGTCGATCCACCGGGCAGCCAAAAGGATCAGCACGGCAAGCGACCACATCAGCGCCAAGCCAATGGCAAGCCATCGAACAAAGGACCGGAGAGAGCCCTTGCGATGTGGCGTCTTGGAGTGTGTGTCTGGCTTTTCAGTCACACTTCAGGATAATAGCCGGAGCTGGGTTGCCGCTTATGGAGGGCAGTTTTCTGGATAGCTTTTGCGTTGGCAACGAATCGCGGGCGATCCGGAAGCTTTCGCGTGCAAGAAAAATCTTCCGTTACTTCCACTCGAGCCTGCGCTGTCATATGCTGAGATTGCGTCTTCTGCCGAGATTGCGTCTTTTGCGATCGAGAATTCCATGATTCCCCAAAGCGCTCCCGATTCAACGTCCTCTTCGCTGCTGCGAATCGGCATTCCCGAGGTCTGGGTGCGCTTTCTGGTCGCCATCGTCGGTCTGGTGCTGGCATTCGCGGCGGCGCTGTTTTCGACCGTTTCGCGTGAGTCGGGCAATGTCTGGGGGACGATTGTTCTGGCGTCGGCGGCCCTCCTGCTGGCTACGTTCGTGGGCCTCACCACCGTACCCTACCTGGCGCGGCGCGTGGTGGCGGCGCGGCTGCGCGAGGCGATGGACTACGACGTAACGCGCGCCGGGATGATCTACATCCTATTCACCGTCGTACTAGGAATCGCGGCTCTGCAGAGCGGCAACAACCTGCTCTACGTGGTCGTCGCCGCGCTGCTTTCTGCGATTCTCATCTCGGGCATCGCTTCCGCCGTCGTTCTCCGCCGGCTGGAGCTTAATATCCACGTCCCCCTGCATGTTTTCGCTGGCCGCCCCATGCTGGCACGCATCCTGTTGCGCAACGCCAGTTCGTGGATGCCGTCGTTTTCCATCCGCGTCGTTCCTGCCAAACGCAAAATGGCGCGCCACTGGCGCTGGGAGGCAGCTACATTTGCCTGGCCGCCCCATCGCGCACCGGAACGCCAGTGGCTGCGCTTGCCCGATCGCCGCTTGCGCCGTGTCAATGAGGAACCCGACCGGCCGCTCCTCCGCCAATCTGTCTATTTCCCATTTCTCCCTCCGCAGGAGGACTTGCGCGCCGACCTCGAAATCACTTTTCCGGCACGCGGGCGTTATCGCGAGAAAAACTTTGGACTGGCCACGCGCTTTCCCTTTGCCTTCTTGACGAAGACGCGCCGCGTGAACCTGGCCCGCGAGATCGTCGCTTACCCGGTGATCGAGCCCACCGAGCAGTTCCTCGAAGTCCTGCCCATGGTGACCGGCGAACTCGCAAGTTTTGTGCGCGGACGCGGCTACGATCTGCATCGCATCCGTGATTACATGCCCGAAGATTCCGCCCGCCACGTCGATTGGAAAGCCTCCGCCCGCACCGGCGCGCTCAAGGTACGCGAATACAGCCGCGAGGATGAGCGCCGCCTGCGCATCATTTTCGATAACCCAGCACCGGAGGTTCTCGAGCCCGCCGTCTACGAGCGAGCCGTTGGCCTGGCGGCCTCGTTAGCCTGGCATTTTCATCATGAGGATGTCGAGGTTTCGTTCGTTGCCCCCGGCCTTGAGCCCACCGCCGATGTTTTTGGTTTCCTGTACTACCTGGCGCTGGTCGCGCCCCAGGAAGCGACTCCGGTCTTCAACCGCCTGCGCGCGGGCGAAGACTACAACGTCATCGTCAGCGCCCGCGACCGTTCGCAAATCCCCGCTGACTTCCGGTCTGCGGCCTACGTCATTTCACTGAGCAACGGCCAAACTCACTAGGGCTTTCCCCGCATCCGTTGGCACTCGGCATAACGCTCTGCTCGCCTGTTTGTTTTTTTTCTTTTCGCCATCAGGTTTTCGACATATACTCCGCCGAGCGCAGTCCTAACGGCTTTGCTTCCTCCGTTCAAAGCCAGACTGATATTGTTCCCGGAGAAAGATGCCGGTACGAGTCGATGGGAGGTGCAAATGTTGATCAGCGATCTGCTTAAGAATCAGGTGGTAGTATCCGCCGAGCCGCATCAGACGGTGCTCGAAGTAGCCCGTCTCATGGTGGACCACAACATCGGCGCCGTTCCAGTGATTCAACACGGGCGGCTGCTGGGCATTTTCTCTGAGCGCGACCTCATGAATCGGGTGGTTGTCGGCGGCAAGGATCCGGCCTGCACCCTGGTCAAACAGGTCATGACTGAAGACCCGATGACCGTGCAGCCGGGCGACTCACTCGAAACCTGCATGACTCTCATGCGGCGCCATGGCTTTCGGCACCTGCCTGTATGCTTGGACCGCGAACTCAGCGGCTTTATCTCGCTCCGCGACATCCTCCTGCATGACCTGGACGAGAAAGACGACGAGGTCCGGATGATGCGGGCCTACCTTCATTCCACTCCCGAGGCCGGATGACGCGCGGGGGCCAGTGCTGGCTTGGCTGAGGGACGACGCGACGGGAATGGTTACTAAGGTTACCTGAGTTCGTTGCTCAAAGCGTTCAACCTGCCTGAGTATGGGCGAAGATAGAGACCGGCGCGACTAGTGGAGAGCCGCCCCTCGGTCCCAAACCCAATGTCCCTCACCGGACCAACTTCGTCTCTTTGTTTGTGGTGCGCACAACCGGCGCTGCAATCCGTCGTTGCCTTTGTGCTGTGGCGTCGCAAGCTTCATAGGCAATTTCCGGTCTTCTTCTCGTATCTTCTTGTGCAGGTTGCGTTCTTTGTGGTCACTTATCCGCTCTACGAACGAAGCAGATTCTGGTATTTTTGGCTCTTCTGGCTCGGGCAGGCGCTCAATGCTATCCTCGGGTTCAAAGTCATCCACGAAATTTTCCTGGATGTGTTTCGGCCATACCGCGCGCTGCAAGACCTGGGCACTCCAGTATTCAAGTGGGCCGGCGCGGTCATGTTGCTGGTTTCTGTTGTGGTGGCGGCTTCCAATTCCTTCTCGCACTCTCCCCTCATTCACGCCGTAACCACTATGCAACGCTCGGTTCGCACCGTACAGTTCGGCCTCATCCTTTTCATGTTCATCTTTTCCCGATTTCTAGGAGTTTCACGCCGCCAGCTCAGTTTCGGAATCGCTCTTGGCTTCGGATCTTTTGCGGGCGCCGAGTTGATGCTCCTCGCCATGTATGCGGGTAAGCTCGTCGGGCACAACCACTTCAATCTACTGAACATGCTTTTTTACGACCTTTCCGTTCTGACATGGCTTGTGTACTCGTTGGCCGCCAAGCTTGTTCGTGAAAGGGCCGTCAATCCTTTGCAGACCCAACGCTGGGAAAAGAGCCTCGCGGATTTGCAACACGCGGCTCCCAGCGATTCGTTGATTCCGATGTTTGAAGGAATGGTGGAACGCGCCTTTTCCCGCAGTTCAAATCTTGAATCGCCTGAAGACCTCCTTGAAGCCGAGAATCCCGCGAAAACGCCTCGCACCAAATCGGTGGCTGCCGGTTCGAAGGACCACACCTAGCGCGCCTTTGAGATCACTGTCTCCTTCGAGAACCTTGTCAAGAGAAATTTTCGGCCGCCTGTTTCGCTTCTGGGATGACCATGCACTAATCGATTCGAATGAAACCATCACTTTAAAGAATCTGCGCCCGGACCTTTAGTTGTCGCGCTGGGAACGCAGTAGGCTCTTCGCGCTCTTCGAAGTCTGCCCCATGGTGTACTCTCTCCTCTTGTCTTTACAGCTCCGTTCCAATCCATGGCTTCGCCTCTCGCGTTGTGTATAATCGCGGCCACCGATGACGCCCGCACTTGACGTGGATTCGGTAGACCCTAAGGAGAGAAGTTGTATGAAACGTTCACTCAGAGCGTTCTTGCTGTTGGTAGGTCTGGTAGGCACATTCGCGTATGCTGCCATCCCGAAGGCTCCCGCTCCGGATGGCCCCATGCCGCTGTGTCCCCCTAGTCGTCCGAATTGTCCCGACGACGAACTGCGAATTGTGGTTCACTAACCACGATCCAGTAACAACCACTGAACAAGCGCACTTCGCCGGGCTGGCCGATCAGGTCAGCCTTATTTTTTGGTCGTCTCGCCCGCGGCCTTGGGCTCGCTTTTGCTCTTGTCTTTCCCGGCCTGCTCTTGGGATGCTTCGCCGGAATCCCTCCCCGATTCGGCTGGCTCATCCTCGTCGGCATCCCTCGTGATGTACTGCACGATAATGGAAATGCGCCGGTTCGAAGGGTCCAACGGATCTTTCGCGTTACGCAAGCGTTGGTCGGCAAAACCCCGCACCTGCGAAACCTGGTTGGCCCGCAATCCCGACTGTTGCATCAGGCGCCGCGCGGCATTCGCCCGGTCCGACGACAGCTCCCAGTTGCTGTAGTTCGCTCTTTCCCCATACGGCGTTGCGTCCGTATGCCCCTCGACCGAAATCCTGTTCGGCACTTGTCCCAACTCCTGGGCCAGCAGGCCCAGCATTTCCTTCCCCGTCTGGTTCACGTCCGAACTCCCGCTGGTAAAGAACGTTCCGCTCTTCGATTCCAGCAACTCAATGCGCAGACCTTCGGCCGTGACCGTCATCTCAATATTTTTTCGCAATTTTTCCAGATCGTTGATGCTGTGAATGCTCTTTAGCAACTGCTCTTTCAATTGGCCCAGATTTTGCTTTGTCACTTGAAAGTTGTCGCCCGCGCCCGATTGATTTGTGCCCACCTTTTTCGACGTTCCCGTGGGATCCTTGAAATACCCTCCCACCGCGACCTGCAGTTGCTTGCTCGAGTTCATCAGCCACAGCACGATAAACAACGCCATCATGGCTGTGACGAAGTCCGCATAGGCGACCTTCCACGCGCCGCCATGATGGCCGCCATGGCCGCCTTTTTTCTTGATGACGATGATCGGGGGCGCTGGCATAACCCGCCGCTAACCTGCGGCTGGAGCGGTTGCCGCGGCTTCCGCTTCCGCCGCGGGTGCTGCCGCCGTTGCGCTGCCACTACGGCAGGCCTGCTCTACTTCTTTGAACGAAGGGCGCACATGTCCCGGCACCACCCGCCGCCCGATCTCAACTGCCATAATCGGTGCCACGCCCTTCAGAAAGGCCACCATTACAACTCGCATCACCAGCAGAAACGCATGTTCCTCTTCCGCGTTCTTGCCCATTCGCGCCGCCATCGGGCCCACGAGCCCATAACACAGCAGGATACCCAGAAATGTTCCCACCAGTGCCGCCGCCACCTTGTGCCCGATTTCTTCCGGCGGGCCGCCCAGCGCTCCCATCGTAATGACTACGCCCAACACAGCGGCCACAATCCCGAGTCCGGGCAGCGAGTCCGCCATCGTGCTCAGCGCCGCCACCGGCTGCTCTGCCCCGTGATGATGAACCTCCATATCGCCGTCCAGCATCTGGTCCAGATCGAATACCTCCACGCCCCCGCTGACCGCCATCCGCATCGTGTCGCACACAAAATCGCGCACGTGATGGTTCTTTACAAAATCCTTGTACTTGGAAAACAACGGGCTCTTCTCCGGTTCCTCGATGTCGCTCTCCAACGATACCAGCCCCTCCTTGCGCGCTTTCTGCAACAGCTCATACATCATCTTCAGGGACTCGACATAACGCTGGCGCGTGTATGGCGAGGCCCCGAACACTCCCCCCACTCCTCCCATAATCTGTTTGAGAATGTGCAGCGGATTCGAAATCAAAACCGTGCCCGCCGCGGCCCCTCCGATGATGATCAGTTCGGCCGGCTGAAGCAGTACTCTCAGGTTGCCGTGCTCCATCAGATATCCGGCGACGATACAGCCGAAAACAACCACGATTCCGATGATCGAAAACATAAAACGTACCCTCGTGATCCTTGGCGTCAACCCTGGGCGCGATCGTCTGCGCCTAGGTTCCAGCCCCCGCCGCACCCACAGCCCGGCCGGCCGCCGCCGCGTGCGCTGGCTCCAATCCGTTCAGCAGTTTTTCCAGCGTATCTCCGGGCTGCGCCACCGTGTACATCACCACCGCCTGCACCGGGAATTGATCGCCCCACCAACTCACCTCGGATTTTGCCACCAGGCTGTAGGCGGCCTCCGCCGCCGCCGTCACCCGATTCGCCGACGGGAGCACCAGGATGAACTCGTCTTCTCCCCACCGCCCGACAAAAATTTCCGGATCAAGGCTGTGCCGCAAGGTTTGCGCCGTCGTGCGCAAAAGAGGAAAAGCCGATTGAATCCCATGTTTCGCCCGGAATTCATCCAGCCCCAGCACCCGGATCCGCAACAATCCAAACCCGTGGCGCGAGCGCTCCATGCCCGCCATGCATTCGTTCAGCACCGCGCGCGTCAGCCGGTGCGACGGAATCCCGGTCGCTGCATCCAGGCACCCGTACATCGGCTCCACGGAATTGTCGGGAAAGGTAAACGCTTCTTCGAACACCACCATCGCTCCGGCGACCGCCTCGCCCCGTTCGAGAACGGCTCTGGTTCGCACCCGCACCGCCACCCGATGCCCGTTCTTATGCCGAAAATAGGCGGCGAATTGTTGAGCCTTCCCATGGGCGACAGTTGCCGTCACGGGGCTTTTCTCCCCGCTCAGAGCCTGCCCCTTGCGGTCGCACGGGTCCAACAGTTGTCCTGCCCCGTCCTGTCCCATGACGGCATGCGCCAGATGCCCGGTCAAGTGCTCTGCGCCCCGGTTCCAGAACCGCACCCGGCGCTCCCGGTCCACGATGTAAATACCAACCGGCAAGTCTTCCAGCACCGACCGATACAGCTCCGGATTGTCGAAGAAATTCCCTGGCATGCGTGGCTACCACGCCATTAGAGGTTATCGGCAGGAACCCGTAGAACCTTCAGGGGAGGAAGAAGACGTTGCAGTCCGCGGAAAGTCATGATCTACGGGGAAAGCTTATTAACTCCAAGTCGCGTCCAAATGGAGGGAGAAACCGCAAGCCAGCCGCGAAGCGGCGCAAGAATGCAGCCCACGGCGCAAGCCGTGGGACGGGTAGCCGTATGAGGATGCAGCTCCGGAGGAGCGAAAGAAAAGGCGCCAACTGAACGAAGACAAAATCGCATTCTCAATTCGTCAGACGCAAGTTCCGCTTAAGCCGCTGGACGTCTTCGCGCATCCAGCACCCGCACCAGTTCCTCCGCCTCAAACACTGGAGGCTGGCAGGCAAAATCCGAGCACACTGCCGCGAACGATCTTTCCCCAGCCAGCGCTGGCAAATGCGGAATCGTCTCCGCCAGCGCCGGCGGCAAATTCTGCGCAACCGCCTTGCTGGCTTCCAATCGCACGACCGCCGTATTCAAGGAGAGCCGCTTCACCGAGGCTCGATACAATTCCCCAGCCAACACATCCTCTCCCACCACGATGATCTGCGTATGCGGCGCGGTAAAGCGCGCAACCGCCAGCCCATACGTCGCGGCAAACATGCCATGCTGCGCCGCCACGCCCGAGTACACGTCGAGCGTCCGCTCGGCCTGCTCGCGATACGACGCCTCGTTCGTATACCCATACAGCCGCAGCAACGCGATCGCCGCCGCCGAATTTCCCGCCGGAGTCGGCGAATCCTGAAACGGCTTGCGCCGCGTCCCCAGAATCCCAAGCGCGCCCGGCCCAGAGCCAGCTGCTCCCGTTGCAGTGCCAGCCGATTCACCCGCGGCGCCGGTCGCCTCGAAGAACGTCCCGAAGCACGTATCGAAGAACCCGCCGTCCACGCGATCGTAGAATCCCTCAACCATCGCCTCTGCAATCTCCCGCGCGAAGCGAAAATAACTCAGATCAGCCGTCGCCTCGTAGGCATCGAGACAGGCAATCACTGTGAATGCGTAATCGTCGAGCACGCCCGCAGTTTCGCGCCGCTCCGCTTTCGGGTCCGAATAAGCGATCACGTGCCGCAGGTTGGAGAGTGTTTGGGTGGGTGTCTGTGTGGGGCGGGCGCCCCCGCCCGCCGTCGTTGCTCCCGGTTTTAATTCTGATTCTGCGTTGTACGCCCCGCTCCATCCCTCCGCCAGCAACCGATCCAGCGACCGCAGCGCAAACCGCCGAGCCTCCTCCAAATCCAGCACCCTAGCCGCTTCCAGATATGCCGAGACGCACATTGCGTTCCACGCCGCGTAAACCGTCTTGTCAACGTAAGGCGTAGGACGTTGCAACCGCGCCGCATACATCTTCGCTTTCGCCGGCGCCAGCAACTCGCGCACGCGCTCTTCTTTTACTTCGAGCCGCCGCGCAATCTCACCCACATCCGCCCGAACGTAAATCACGTTCTTCGCCGGATCGTGATGCATCTCGCCAATCTCCCCGATGTCGTAATGCAAACACGCGACGGCCGCCTCATCCTCGCTCAGCACCGCCCGCACTTCGTCCAGGGTCCAGGTGAAGTAGTCGCCGTCGTCCTCCATCGAATAGTCGGCATCCTGCGACGCGTAGAAGCCGCCATGCGCCCGATCGCTCAGCCACTCGTCCATCCACCGAATGATGTCGCGCGCCACTGAAGCAAAAAACTCATCCCCCGTTGCCTGATAAGCATGCACATAATTCTTCAGCAGTTCCGAGTTGTCGTAACTCATCTTCTCGAAGTGCGGCACCACCCACCGTTCATCCACCGAATAGCGATGAAATCCCCCGGCCAGCTGGTCATACACGCCGCCGCGCGCCATTTTCTCCAGCGTAGTAACAAAGATCTGGCGCAGCTCTTCATTCCCCGTGACCGAATGCTGCTGCATCAGCAAATCGAGCGCCGCAGGATGCGGAAACTTCGGAGCGCTTCCGAAGCCGCCGTTGCGCTCGTCGAACATCCTCGCTGCCGACTCCGCAATTGCTTCAATGACCGCCGCCGAAACTCGTCCTCCGCCAGCGCCCAACGATTCCGCCCGGGCAATCGCGCTTTCCACCATCGCTGCCTGTTCAACTACGTCGCCGTGCTTTTCTCGATACGCCTGCGCAATCGAGACCAGCACGCGCTTAAAGCTGGGCCGTCCATACCCGTCCTTCGGAGGAAAATACGTGCCGCCATAAAACGGCTTGCCATCCGGAGTAAGAAACGCCGTCAGTGGCCATCCGCCCTGCCCCGTCAGCGCGCTCACCGCAACCTGATACCGGCTGTCAATATCCGGACGCTCGTCCCGATCCACCTTCACCGCAATAAAATTCTCATTCACGATTTTCGCCACTTCCGGATCGTCATACGACTCCCGATCCATCACATGGCACCAGTGGCACCACACCGCCCCGATGTCGAGCAGCATCGGCTTGTTCTCCCGCCGCGCTGCGGCAAACGCCTCGTCGCCCCACTCGTGCCACTGAATAGGCTGATGCATCGCCGAACGAAGGTAGGAAGAAGAGGCGCGGGCGAGGGAATTGGGAGATGGGCTGGTCATCATGAGAGTTTATCGCGAGACTAGGCTGGGAGCTGGCCGATTGCTAACCGAGAAACTAACCCTTCAAAGGATTCACCACGCGAACCGATCCGTACTTCTGTCCAGCCGCCAGATCCTCTGAATAAAGCACCGCCGCTCCTGAGCTCTCTGCTGCATTCACAACTAACGCATCCCAGAAAGAGATCTTGTAGCGCACTTCAAGCTCCAACGCCTGTATCGCCGACTCGGGGGTATTTACCACGACCTCCCAACTCAGGTAATCCTGAATCAGTCGCCGGATCTCCTCGACGGGAAGTGGGTGAGCCACTCTGCGGCGGAGATTGAAACAGAGATCCTGCAGCACTTGCGTGCTCAAGACGCCCTGCCCTGTCTGCCACAAGTGCTCAACGACCTGTCGCGCCCGGTCGCGTTTAACGCCCGTCGATGGGTCGTGCGCATACAGCAGGATGTTCGTATCGACGAAGTACTTGTCGGCCATAGTTATGCACGTCAGCGCTTGTGGAGTTCGTCACGTGAGCGAGGGCGCCTCCACCCGATCTCAAGTCCCTCGTGCAGCCGGGCTAAAGCGCGCTTGCGGGCCCGATCGTATGTTTTCCTTTCGCGCACAATTTGCTCCAGCCTTGCCGCCAGCAGGGCGCTGATCGACGTGCCTTCCTCGGCTGCCACAATTCGAATCTCGCGCAAGCGATCTCGATCCAGCTTAAGCGTGATATTACTTTTCATATTCGCACGCAAACACGTGGAGCACCATTTTACGTGCTACACATCCTCTCTCGTCAACGATCTTCGACGAGCCTCTTGGCCACCGCACAGTACAGTTCTACCGCCTCGGCCAGTTGCGCCTTCTCCACGAACTCTCCCTCCGTATGCGCCACGTGAATCGATCCCGGCCCCAGCAACAGGGGCTCTCCCCAATTTCCAAGCGAAGGGATGTCCGTCGTAAACGCCGCCACCATCGTCGGCAAACCATCGAGCGTACGCAGCCGCATAAATTTCGCCTCGCGCGTGAATTCGACCTCAGCCAGTTCGCCTACCGTCTCGACAATCTGCCGCCGCAACTCATCCGCCGGTCCCACCAGCCGATAGAAAATCTCGGCCCGCGCAAAATCCGGAATCACATTCCGCGCTCGGCCGCCTTCAATCGTTCCCACGTTCTTTGTGCACGGCCCCACATCTTCGCTCTCAGGCAGCTTCATCGTGTGCAAACGGTGCAGCGCCTCAACCAGTTTGTCGATTGCCGACTCGCCCAGTTCCGGATACGCCGAATGCGCCATCTTCCCACGCCCCGTCAGCACCACATGCAGCGACCCCTTCGTCGCCAGCGCCAGCCGGTTGTCGGTCGGCTCGCCGTTAATCATGAAGCGCGCGCCAATCGGCTGCTGATTGGCCACTCGCGCGCCAATCGAATTCGTTTCCTCTCCGACGAGAAATAACAAGCCCACGAAAACGCCCGCCGCACGCAGCTTCTCACCCGCCGCTATCTGCGCCGCAATAATCCCTTTCGCGTCGCAGGACCCCCGCCCATAAATTCGCGTTCCATCTTCGGAAGAAGAAATAAACGGCGGCACCGTATCCATATGAGTCGAGAAAACGACGGTCGGCTGCCCGTGGCCCGGCCAGGTGGCGAGCACATTATGGCGATCGTCTTCGACATGCATCTTGCGCGCCTCAAATCCGCGCCGACGCAACTCGTCGCAAAGAAATTCCCCCCCCGCTCCTTCATTCGGAGTCGTGGATTCAATATCAATCAGCCGCCGCGTCAGCGCGAACAGATCCATTTCCGGCAAACTCATGGCAAGAGCGTAGCAGTCGTTGGTCGTTGGTCGCTAGTCGTTGGCAGTGACGAGGCTGATAAGATTTCTGCAGTACGCGAGCGCTGAACAACGAATACGCGACGACGCATCGCGAACGACGAATCCCGAACGACCAGCGACGAACGACGAACGACCGATGCCCCCCGACAACGCCACCATCCGCTCCCTCTTTCTCAACGGCCCTGCCGGACGCCTCGAAGCCCTACTTAACGCCGGTTCCCCCAACGCAACCCACGCCGCCCTGATCTGCCATCCGCATCCGCTCTATGGCGGAACCTTGCACAACAAGGTCGTTTTCCATGCGATGAAAGCGCTCAACGGCTTCGGATTTCCCGTGCTCCGCTTCAACTTTCGCGGCGCTGGCCTGAGCGAAGGCGAGCACGCCGGCGGCATCGGCGAAGTCGAAGACGTCCGCGCCGCTCTCGACTGGATCGAGCGCGAATTTCCTCTACCCATCATTTGCGCCGGGTTTTCTTTCGGAGCCGCTGCAGGCCTGCGCGCCGCTTATTCCGATGATTGCGTTCAAGCCCTTATCGCCCTCGGCCTGCCCGCAGTCCCCGCTCCGTCGGATTCAGGTGAGCCGCGCGTTTACGATTTTGACTTTCTCCGCACCTCAACCAAGCCCAAGCTCTTTGTGAGCGGATCCCGCGACCAGTTCGCCCCGCCTGGAACACTCGAAACGCTGGTTGGCACCTTCGCCGAGCCGAAAAAACTGGTTCGCATCGAAGCCGGAGACCATTTCTTCGAAGGCCGCCTCCGCGAAATGCGAGATGCGATTGAAGCATGGGTAAGGGAATTCACGGCCGTTCGCTGATTTCAACTCTTCTTCGCGCCGCCCGATAGCGCGAGCATATCCTCCCGCGTCAGGTCGCGCTCCCCAAGCTCCGCAAACCGATGAAAGCTCGCGCTCACAAGTTCGCCCAATTCCGCGAACAGCTCCTCTTCCGCTTTCTTAAAATTCCAGCACGCCTTGCCCTGCATTCGCTTCTTCAGGGCAGGAGAGATGCCTTTCAACAATTCCGGAAACATGTACACGGGAAGAAGATGAAAGGCGACATAGCTCTTGCTCATCATGGAGACAAACATCACCGGCTTCCCCCGATACCGAAGCGACTTCGATTCGCTCAAGTAGTTGTCGGCATCGTCTTTGAGCACCCGCAGTTTTTTATCGTAGGGTTTCAGAATCTTCCGCAAACCCTGAAAGGCAATTTCGAACTCCCGCTTCTTATCCGTGGTCCTGGTGTTCGCTGGCATGGCCGCAGATTATAGCGCCGTTCTCTATAATCTTCGAGCATGGCGGAGATCTCTCCCGACCGCGACCAACAGTTCGCTCGCATGCGCGAAACCGCCCGCGGAATCTTCACCTCCGCGCTCCAAAACGCCTCCGTCGAAAGCGCCTTCTCCCGAAACGTTCACTGCGAACGCGGCGTCCTGCGCATTTGCGAAGATCTCTACGACCTCGACTCCTACAACCGAGTCTTCGTAGTCTCGATCGGCAAAGCCGCCCACACCATGGCCGCCGCACTCGAAGCGCAAGCCGGCAACCGTTTCGAAGGCATAGTCGCCACATCCGTCGATCCCGCCAGCCTGGGCCAAACTGGCCAAATCCGCGGCTTCCGCTATTTTCATGGAGGCCATCCTACCCCCTCCGCCGAATCCATTCGGGCCGCCGAATCCATCCTCAAATCTCTCGCCTCGCTCGACGCCAACTCACTCGTTGTCTTTCTCCTCTCCGGCGGAGGCTCGTCCATCGCGGAAAAACCGATTGCCGCCGAAATCTTCCTCCCCGACCTGATCGCGACTTACCGCGCGCTCGTCCACTCCGGAGCGCCCATTGCCGCCATCAACGCCATCCGCAAGCACCTCTCTGCCGTCAAAGGTGGACGCCTCGCCCAAGCCGCCTATCCCGCGCAGCAAGTTTCCATCCTCGTCTCCGATGTACCCGATTCCACTCCCGACGCGCTCGCCTCCGGCCCCACCATGCCCGATTCCACTTCCATCCACGACTGCGAGCGCATCGCCGCCGAATACAATCTGATTGCGCAATTTCCCGCGTCCGTCGCCGATCTCTTCCGCCAGCGCGCTCTCGAGGAAACTCCCAAGTCCGATGATCCCGCCTTCGTGCGCGCCCGCTGGTGGACCGTACTTTCCAACAAAGTAGCCATCGATGAAGCCGCCATCGCCGCCACCCGCGCCGGTTTCGCCGTCGAAGTCGATAATTCCTGCGATGACTGGGACTACGAAAAAGCCGCCGGCTACCTGCTCACGCGCCTGCGCGAATTGCGTAGCAAAGTATCTCGCGTCTGCCTGCTCTCCGGTGGCGAGGTGACGGTCACCGTGCGCAACGGCGGCATCGGCGGACGCAACCAGCAGTTCGCGCTCGCCTGCGCAGAAAAAATCGTAGGCGAGGACCTCACTGTTCTGAGCGCCGGTACCGACGGCATCGACGGCAATAGCCCCGCTGCCGGGGCCGTAGCCGATGGCAGCACGCTCTTCCGAGCCAGACTCCAATCTGGATTTCAATCTAATGATCACGCCGCCGCGGCCGACGCCGTTCGCCAATCGCTCGCCAATTTCAATGCCTTTCCGATCTTTGACGCCATCGGCGATGCCATCCTTACCGGCCCCACAGGCAACAACCTTCGTGACCTTCGCATCCTTCTCGCCTATTGACACGGAAGAGTCCGGCTCTCGCGACGCGGCGCTAGAGTGGTATACTCTCCTGTAACTCGTGGGTAATGAATAGCTTGCGCAAGTCAGTAAATTCTTGTAAACGCTCCGCGATTCGGCAGCGTGGCCGCGGCGTCTTGCATCTAACGCAGCAGCTAAAAATCTCTTGGAGGTTTCGAGTGAAACGCACAGTTCGAGTGGTCGTACTCCTGTCTCTTGCCTGCGCCGCCTTGGCCACCTTTTCTAATTTCGCCCAGGCTCAGAAAATCGACATTGCTTTCGGCATCAGCACGACCGAAGCTCCCGGTGCAAGCAGCGCGGACAGCAATCACAATCCTATCTCTCTGACGGGTGGAGTCTATCCCGGGTTTAGCGGCGATTTCCTCTTCTACCACAATGTCGGCATCGGAGCTGAAGTGTTTTGGAGGGGAGGCCATGTCAATTGCCCTGACGTCGTCTGCGGCCTTGATTCGGGCATAAACTTTCGCCCAGTCTTTTACGACTTCAACGCCGTGTACTCTCCCAAACTCGCCAGCCACGTTCACGCGGAGCTTGTTGGCGGCATCGGAGCAATGGATACCCACTACTCCGCATGTACCTTAAGCGGAAACTCCTGCGGCGGTACCCAACTGATTTCATCGAGCAACCACTTCGACGTAGATCTCGGTGGCGGCCTTAAGTTTTATCTCACGAAGGGCTTCTTCGTTCGCCCCGAGGCTCGCTATTACTGGATCAACAACAACACGGACTACAGCTCGAACCACGCCACCCGTTTCGGCGCTTCTATCGGGTACACCTTCAGATAGCGCCCGCCGGCATGTTACTTGGTCGCGAGGGCGGGGCCAAGCTCCGTCCTCGACAGGTCCGGCACCCCGGTCTTTGCTGTGATGATCCGAGATGCCAGCGGTTCCATTGGCCAAAATCTCAAACCTCGAAGCTCGCGCTCCCGACCCGCCGCCCATGTATGATAGCGGTCAAAACAATTTTGGACGGTTTCGATTGAAACAAATGCTACGCACAGCCCTTTTCTTTGTATTTGTCTTCGCGGCCCTGGCCGCCTTCTCAACTTTCGCGCAAGCCCAAACAATCGACCTCTCCGCTGGCGTCGCCGCCATCGATGCACCGGGGACCAGAGTGGCAAACGACATCAATCATCAGCCGCAATCACTAACCGGCGGCACCTACCTGGTATTCAGCGGAGATTACCTTTTCTTCCATAAACACATCGGTGTCGAGGGCGAATACGTGCGCCGGGAAACTGAAGGTTACGACCCTGTCAACAACCTTTACTATCGTCCCATGTTTTATGACGCCAATGCCGTCTGGACCAAGAAATTCTTCAAGCGCTTTACCGCCGAACTGGAAGGCGGCGCAGGCGTGGAAACCACGCGCTTCTATACGGCAGGCTGCTCTAGCAAGGGGAACTGCTACGTCAACGAAAACCATTTTATGGGTGACGTTGGCGCCGGGATCAAGATCTATCCTTTGAAACGCACCATTTTCCGCCACATTTTTCTCCGGCCTGAAGGGCGGTACTACCTAATCCGCGCCGCCCAGGAGTTCAGTTCCGATCACGCCATCCGTTTCGGCGCCTCGATCGGCTACAGCTTCAAATAGAAGTGCCCGCGTCTTGCCGGTTGGGGGTAATGCGAACGCTGACTAGTCACTCTTCGCCCTCGCGCATTATGATAGCCCTATGAATTTCGGCTTCTCGGGTGAGATGATCTTCCTGTTTTTCCTGGCGCTGATCCTTTTCGGCCCCAAGAAACTGCCGGAGATCGGCCGCCAGATCGGGCGCATCATGAACGAGTTCCGCCGCGCCTCCAACGAATTCCGCTCCCAGATCGAATCCGAAATCAATACCCTCGAAAGGCAAAAGCCGCAGATTCTGCCGCAACTTAAAGAGCCGCTAGGGTCGCTCGCCAGCCGAATCTTCAACCCGCCGCCCGCCGAGCAACTTGCGGCTGCCGAAACCCGAGCCGCTGAAACCGTGGCTGCCGAAGCCAAACCTGCGCCCGCCACCGCGGAAAAGGCCGCTGTCGTAGCGACGGGGCTTGCCCCGCCGCCCGCGCCACCCGAGCACTCGCCCATGGCCCATTCGAAAGTTGCGCCCGATGCCTGAAGCGGCCGCCTCGTCCCCCATAACCGACTCCGCCAAGGACGCCATGCCCACCATGGGCTTCCTCGACCATCTTGAGGAACTGCGGCGGAGGATCGTTTATTCGCTGGTTGCGATCATCATCGGGTTTTTTGGCTGCTGGTTCGCGGCGCCGCGCCTGGTGGGTATCATGCAGGCGCCCATCATTCAAGTGCTCCGTCAGAGCCATCAATCGGAAAAGCTGGTCTACCAGCACCCGGTGGACCCGTTCAATCTGTATGTGAAGACGGCCGGAGTGGCGGGTCTTTTCGTAGTCTCGCCGTTCGTGCTTTACCAACTGTGGTTGTTCATCGCGCCGGGCCTTTATCGGAATGAGAAGCGCTATGTGCTGCCCTTTATGCTGTCGACAGTAAGCCTGTTTCTGGCGGGCGGGTATTTCGCCTACCACTTCGTTCTACCCAGTGCGCTCAAAGTGCTGATCGGTTTCGGCAGTCAATTCCAGGCGATGATCACTATCGAGGAATACACGTCGCTATTTGTGACCATCATCGTCGGCCTCGGCGTTGTTTTCGAGATGCCGATCCTCGTCTTCTTTCTGGCGCTAATGGGTATCGTCAGCGCCGGCTGGATGTGGCGCAACATTCGTTATTCAATCCTGGGAATCTTCATCGTGGCCGCCATCATCGCGCCGCCCGACATCGTGAACATGTGCATTTTCGCCGCGCCCATGCTGGCGCTTTACATGTTGAGCATTGCCATCGCGTGGTTTGTGCATCCGACGCAGCGCAAAAAGCGCGCGGAGAAGAAAGCGGAGTAGCTCCTAAGAGCAGAGGAAACTCAAAGACCCATGAAGCCGCCCAAGAGTGCAAAACCAGCTTTCCTCCCTGCTCCTCTGTGTCCTCTGTGGTTCAGGTTCTTGTTGGCCCTGCTCGCGGCAGCCTCATTCAGCGCGACCGCGTGCAGCAAGGGGAATCCAGCTCCGGCCATGGGCCCGTTCGGTAATCCGGAGCCGCCCGCTCAGGCTAAAACCGAGCCAGGTCTCTCCATTGCTGATCCGCCAGTCTCTCCCGCTCCCCTCCCCCAAATCGACGCCAAGCGCGCCTTCCAGTACACGCGCGAAGTCACCGCCTTCGGCGAACGCTACATAGGCAATGAGAATCACAAGAAACTCGAGCACTACATTCTCGACCACCTCAAAGGCGACCAGGTCGAAGACGATGCCTTCACCGCCGACACCGTAGAAGGGAAGTTCCCGGTCCGCAACATCATCGCCAAGTTTCCCGGTAAGAAAGATGGCATCATCGCCATCCTCGGTCACTACGACACCAATTACCCACTGCGTAACACTGGCTACGTCGGTGCCAACGACGGCGGTTCCTCGACCGCCATCCTGCTCGAATTCGCCAACCAGCTCCGCGGCAAAACCCGCGACGGCTACAGCGTCTGGCTCGTCTGGACCGACGGCGAAGAAGCCGTGAAGACCTGGACCGCTACCGACAGCCTCTACGGCACGCGCCATCTCGCCGAAAAATGGGAAAAAGACGGCACGCTCAAAAAAATCAAAGCGCTCATGGTTATGGATATGATCGGGGCTCAGGACGTCAACGTTCTGCGTGATACCAATTCCACGCCCTGGCTGCTCGATCTCATCCACTCGGCAGCCGAGCGCGGCGGATATCAATCGCACTTCTACGATCTGCAATTTGGCGAGGACGATGACCACATCCCCTTCGTCCAGCGCGGCGTGCCTTGCGCCGACGTGATCAGCGTGCCCTATGGCTACAACGATGTTTTTCACCACACCCCGCAAGACACCATGGACAAGCTCAGCCCCAAGAGCCTGGAAATCGTAGGCAACACCATCCTCGAAACCATCCACCTGCTCGACCAGCGCTAATATGCGTGAGAACTCGAATTTCATGTGTGAAATAAGATCTGCCATCGTCAGCCGCGAAGCGGCGTAAGAAGAATTCCCGCGCGCACCCTAGCGGGCCGTGCCGGGAATCGGTCTCTGGCCCGAAATACGCAAGGACTTCTTCTAAAGAAAGACTTGATTTATACAATGTCTATCGGTATAGTAGACATTAGGCACAACTCCTCTCCACTGTGCTCCTGGAAGATCCGGCCCCCGTCTTGACGAGGGAAGGGGGCCGGACTGGTTGTTCGTCGGCCGTTCGCAATGGGCGTCGCCGAGTCGCACAAATCGCTTGCTGTAAAGTCTATCAATCAAGTAGTCTTTAACCACCTTGGGGGTGAGAACACCGTGCTGTCCCGCCGCAATTTCCTGAAGACCGCCTCTGCCGCCGCGTTCGTCACCTCTGCCGCCCGTCCGCTGCTGACCTGGGCCGCCGATCCCGTCATCTCCATCCCCGGCAAAGACGGCCTCATCGTTCGCTCCTACCGCTTCCTCGATCTCGAAATGCCAGTCGACTTCATGACCGACTGGATCACTCCGGTCAACCACTTCTACGTTCGCAACCACATGTTCCCACCGGCTAAGTTCGATGTCAGCACTTGGAAACTCACGATTACCGGTAAAGTCGAAAAACCGCTCACCCTGACGTTACCCGATCTAGAGAAAATTCCCGTCCACTCCGTAGTCAATACCATGGAGTGCGCCGGCAACGGCCGCACGTTCCAGTCGCCGAAGGTCCCCGGCATCCAGTGGGGCAAAGGCGCGGTCGGCAATGCCCGCTTCTCCGGTCCCAGCCTGAAAGCAGTGCTCGAGAAAGCGGGCCTCAAAGACACCGCCAAACACGTCCAGTTTCGTGGACTTGATCAAGTTCCCGGCAAAGTTCCTCCCTTCATTCGCAGCATCCCGATCGAGAAGGCCCTCGACGCCGACACTTTGATTGCCACGCACATGAACGGCGCGCCCATTCCCGCGCATCACGGATACCCCGCCCGCGCCCTGACCCCCGGCTGGGTGGGAGCCGCGTCCTGCAAATGGCTCACCGAAATCACCGTTCTCGACAAGCCCGCCGAAGGCAACTTCATGAGCCCCGGTTATCGCTTTCCCAACACGCCCGGCAAACCGGGAGAACCCATCAAGCCCGAAGACACGCACGCCCTGACCGCGCTTACCGTCAAGTCGCTAATTGCCGCGCCCAGCGACGGGGCCAAGCTCAAGCCCGGTGCGCACGTGATTCAGGGCGTTGCCTGGGGAGGCGAAGCTGACATCACCAAGGTCGAAATCTCCACCGACGGTGGCGTCAGTTGGAACCCCGCGCAACTAGGCAAAGATCAAGCCAAGTATGCTTGGCGACTTTGGAGCTATCCGTGGAAGCCCGCCAAGAGCGCAGACTCCGTAATCGTCTCCCGCGCCACCGACAGCCAAGGCCGCACGCAGCCCGACGCTGCCATCTGGAACCCAAGCGGCTATCTCTACAACGCCTGCGATCAGGTGAAAGTCTATGTCCAAGCCTAGGAGTTGTGTTACTGAGATCTTGTTTTGAAGGGGCGCGCGCGCCGTAACTGGCGCAAAATCGTGGGAGGCTTTAGCCACTGGGGGAGTCCTTGCACTATGCGAACATTCATAGGTGAAATACGCCCGTCCAAACTTGCTTTGGTCGCAGCGCTTTTATGGGCAGCGAGCGCTGTGGCCCAATCCCCCAACGCGCCGCTCCCACCCGGCGAAGCCAAAGAAAAAGCCGAAGCCGCCTGCCTGACCTGCCACGAAGCCCGCATCATCGTCCAGCAGCGCCTAAGCAAAGCGGCCTGGACAAAGGAACTCGACAAAATGATCAAGTGGGGAGCCGAAGTCGATCCCAAAGACCGCGATGCCCTAATCGACTATTTCAGCGCCAACTTCGGTCCCGACCAGCCCGTATACGCAGCGCCAAAGAGCCAAGCATTGTCCGGGGCGAAATCGAAATCCAAGCATTAGGACTTGATCCAAAGGCCGCGCCTGGGGAACGTCTGAAATCCCCGGGGTCCTCCGTGCACCTCTGTGTACCCCGTGGTTAGCGCTTTTTGCCGCAACTTAATCAGAGTGAACTTTTGCTAAGATTTCTAAATCGTACGGCGGGATGACGTCAAACCGAGTCCGCGACCACGTGAGGGTTTCTCTTGTTCAAACTAGCCAGTCTCGCCGTCGTCTCCATCGTTTCTGTTCTGTTAGCCGCCGCCCAGGCCCCGAGCGCTCCCGGCAAGCCTCTTCCGCCCGGCGCGATGCAGGCCAAAGTCAAAGCGGCCTGCACTCAGTGTCATAACGCGAGCCGCATTACCGAGCAGCACATGAGCCGCGCCGAGTGGTCCAAGCAACTAGAAAAAATGGAAGGCCTGGGTGCCGTCATCCCCGACGCCGACCGCACCGCAATCCTGAATTACCTCACCAGAAATTTCGGCCCGCAGAAAGGAAACTCCAAAGCCGCGGCCAAGAAGACATCAGACTAACAAAACCAGACTGACTGCAGCAGACTCACTAACGAACGGCCGGTTGGACACTACAAGGGCAGAGCGCTACCGACCCAGCGTAAAAGTGGCGCTACGGTAGCGCTGCCCGATCTACCGCTGAGTTCAGGATGCGCGCCCTACACTAAGATTCAAAGTGATTGACTAGGTGCTTGCCGCGCGTTTGAACCGAAACCAAGCCTGACGCCTCGGACCTGACACCTGACACCTATTTCCCCTTCGTGTCCCCCGTGCCCTCTGCGGTAGAAGTTTTCTCCGGCCGCAACTGCGGAAACAAAATCACATCCCGAATCGTGTGCGAGTCCGTAAACAGCATCGCCAGCCGGTCAATCCCCACGCCCACTCCGCCCGCCGGAGGCATGCCATACGAGAGCGCCCGAATGTAATCCTCATCCATCTGGTGCGCTTCTTCATCCCCGCGCTCGCGCTCGCGTAACTGTCCCTCAAACCGCCGCCGCTGATCCTCCGGATCGTTCAGCTCGCTGAACCCGTTCGCAATCTCCATCTTCCCCGCAAACATTTCAAAGCGCTCGGTCCAGTCCGGCTCATCCGGCTTCTGCTTCGACAGCGGAGACACCGCCGTAGGAAATTCGTAAATCACGGTAGGCTGCACTAGATGTTCTTCCGCGACAGCCTCAAACAACGCAGCAATCGTCTTTCCCGCCGGTTCCGCAGGATCGTATCCCACATCAACCGCCGCCGCGCGAACGCGCATCACCAACTCGCGCACCGACTCATGCGATGCAAAATCCTCCCGCATAGGAGCCGCCCCAGCTTTCTCCGGCCAGAACTTCGCAATGGCTTCCCGCATCGTCATTCGCCGCCAGTTCCCGTGCGACCAGTCAATCTCGTCCTCGCCCCACTTCGTTCGAGTCCCGCCCGTCACATCCTCGACTGCCCGCTCAATCGCGCCCTGCGTAGTATCCAGAATCCCCAGATAATCCGTGTACGCCTGATACGCCTCCAGCATTGTGAATTCCGGATTGTGCCGCATCGAGATTCCCTCATTCCGGAAATTCCGGTTGATCTCATACACGCGGTCAAACCCGCCCACCGTCAGCCGCTTCAAATAAAGTTCCGGCGCAATCCGCAAAAACAAATCCATATCCAGCGTGTTGTGATGCGTCTTAAAAGGACGCGCCACCGCCCCGCCCGCAATCGGATGCATCATCGGCGTTTCCACTTCCACAAACCCATGCCCGTCGAAATACCGCCGCAAAGACTGCACCAGCTTGCTGCGCTTAAGAAAAACTGCGCGCACCTCCGGATTCATCACCAGATCGACATACCGCTGCCGGTAGCGCAGCTCCACATCCTGCAACCCATGCCATTTCTCGGGCAGCGGCAAAAGGTCCTTCGACAAAAACGTCAGCTCCTCTGCATGAATGCTCAACTCGCCGGTGCGCGTGCGAAACAAATATCCACGGATGCCAATGTGATCGCCCAGATCCAGCAGCTTCCAAAGCTCAAACCCCGCCTCGCCCACCGCGTCTTTTTTCACATAGATCTGCAGCCGCTGCCCATCCTGCTGCAAGTGCGCAAACCCGGCCTTCCCCATCAACCGGATCGCCATAATCCGCCCCGCCATCCGCACCGTCACGCGCGGAGATTCCAACTCTTCCGCTGTCTGCCCGCCATACTCGCTCAAAATCTGCGGCACAGTATGGCTGAAGTTAAATTTGCGCGGATAAGCCGGCTGTCCCAGCGCCTCAATCTTCTTCAGCTTCTCGCGCCGGATTTCATAAATATTTTCGTCGAGTGCCAATGCGTGTCCTTGAAATGAATATCTTTGATGCCATGAATCCAAATCGCCCACAGACCGCGGGCGAATCTTTGATTATAAACATGCGGCGGAATTAGAGGCCTTAACTGTCGGGAGAGAAAAAACGAGGGCGCCGACTCGTCGCGCCCTTTGCGATCAGCGGGATTCCAAAGAGGTCAGCGCCACGGAGGTCGCCGCTGGCTGCCGTGCCCGGATGCCCCTACGACTTTCTCTCCATCGTGTAGGTCGTCGTCGTCCCGTGCTCCTTATCCGTGTACTCAACACTGATCGAGTTGCCGTCAGTCGAAACCGTCATGCGCGACACTCCAACGATTTTGCCGCCTCGCTTGTCGGTCTCTTCAATCACGCGGGTTCCAATCCGCGTCAGCCAAACCCGGGTGTGGCCTGGGTCTCCCAGCACCGGATAGTCGTTCCCGTCAAATCGCGCGTCATAGCTACGGCCGTTCTGGTCCGACATTTTCAATCCATTGCCGGTGTTCTGAAACGTCACAAAAAGCCCGCTGTTGGAAACACTGTTGATCTTCTCTGTCCTCCACGATCCCGAGAGCGCGTGCGAACCGGTTGGCCCTGCGCTCACCCGCGTGGCCGTGGTTTCCCAAGTCACCGGCTGGGTTCCCGTTGTATCCGTCCCCTTGTCGGTCAGTGTCTTTCCGTCGGCCGAGACTGTCTCCGTCTCGCTACTCATGACCTTCCCGTCCTTCTTTTGGATGATTTCGACCGAACTCGCATTGATGACGTGAACAGCAATCGTGTCGTAGTAAGGATGTCCCGTAACTTTCTGATCGGTCCCGTTGGCCTTCACCGTCACCTTGGGAACGCAGGTCAGGCACTCATACGTAGTTTTGTTCAACAGGTATTGGTCGGGCTTGGTGGGGAGCTTGGCCGTGTCCAGCTTGACCTTCCAGGTTCCATCGAACGGCGACTGGCCAAACATCGTCGCCGATGCCAGCAGCACCATCGCAAACAGCAGTTTCTTCATAAGGCACCTCTCCGCAAGATTCTAGGCAGCCCAGCAGAAAGGTTCGCCCCGATCACATCCGTAGCAATGTGCTGGGCTGTCGGTAAGACGCCGCAATCTTAGCAATCCCCCTCCCCCCTGTCTAGGACGGATCAAGTGTGGCGCGGACACCGGGGTCCCCGGCGCGCCTGGTTTTGGCGCGTTGGGGTGGCACACCTGTCCGCACAAAAGCCAGCATCTGCAAATGTGCCGGCCGCAAAGTGGTACTTGTTCAGAAGCCTCCTAAGGAGATGGCCGATATGTTAGTGATCGAATGCACCTTCTGAGCTAACTTAAACGAATTCAGGAAGTTGCGAGGAATTGTCCGCTCACTCCGTGATCCCAATAGACCGTGGGGATAGGCTGAAATCGCCTGTAGTTGGTAGGGTGCCGGGAGCCATCGACAAACTAACGATCACCAAGGAGCCAGTTCCGAATATAAACTTCCAGCCCGCTTTGCCGAAAAAACAGGTAAGGGAAAAACCAAACCAAGGCGGCGCAATGGCAAGCAAAGACCAGTTCGGGTTTCCGATCAACCAAGGCGACATCAAGTTAAATCCCATAGCGCGCCTCTGGTTCGACACCTACTACGATCCCAGCATGTCCCCAGCGGAGAACGCGAACCAGGCCGAAGCCGCCGTGAGCAACGGTTGGCAACCAATCTCCTGGCCCAAGGATATAGCCGACAGCGCCTAAGAAATAAAGGCAAACCTGATACCGATTCCCGTCGATCTCGCCAAAGCAGCCGCCATTCTCCAACAAAGACCATCATCAAATCTGTAGAGGCAAAGCATCGCGACGGTGGTCTAATTTTTCTGAGAACTAAGAGCCGCGAACTGAGAACTGAGAACTGACGACTGACGACTGACGACTGACCACTGACCACTGCCCACTGCCCTCGGTGTCCCCCGTCCTTGAAGCCCGCCCCATTCAGCGGTACTATTCGAGTTTGCGTGTGTAAACATTCATACGAGGACTCATGCCGCAAAATTACGTTCCCGCTTTCCTCTTTATCGCTGTCGTCGGAATCCTGATCCCGCTCACTCTGGTTGTGGTCCGCGTGATTCGCACGCAAAGCCCCAACAAGATCAAGCTCATGCCTTACGAGTGCGGCATCGATCCCTTCGCCAGCGCCCGCGGACGCTACACCGTCCGCTTCTACATCATCGCCATCCTGTTCGTGGTCTTCGACGTGGAAACCATCTTCCTGTTTCCCTGGGCCGTGAAGTTCAAGGCGCTCGGCCTCTACGGACTGATCGAAATGCTCGTCTTCCTCGGAATCCTGATCGTCGGCTACATCTGGATTTGGAAGAAGGGCGCTCTCGAATGGGTGTAGCTTGAATCCCGCCAATCCAGTTCCCGGAGCTACCGAGGAAACTTTCACCGCAAGTCGCTGGACGAAAGGGAATCTCTGGTTCCCGACCCGAATCGTCGTCAGTCCACTGCGTGTCAGCCGCGTAAAGCGGCGTTTGTTTGGCAGCAGCGAGGAGAGTATCTCGATTTCGCAAGTCGCTTCGGTGAAGATTTCGACGGGAATCGTGTGGTCCGATATTCTGATTGAGTCAACCGGAGGTACTGACCCGATCGCCAGTCACGGACATCGCAAGGCCGACGCGCAGCGCATACGCGATCTTGTGGAAGGCTTTCAAGCGGCGCGGCGCTGATTCAAGGGTTTTCAGCCTGAAAGCGTCGCGACTCAGCGCGCTTGTGATGCCCGTCATTGACGGTGACGCGGCCAGATGTTAGAAGAGATGGTTTCCTGTAGAGAAAGCGGCTCTGTCCGAAAGACCAAGCATGGCCGAGGAAGTCAAAACGCCAACTCCACCGCCGCCGGAAGGTGAGAAGAAACCGACGGCGGACAAAGCCGTTCCGGCTGCGCCTTCCTCCGCCGCTGCGCCAACCACACCTGCTCCCAAGCCGGAAGCCCCCGCGAAGCCCGCCGCGCCAGCAACAGCGGCATCCGCGAAGCCTGCTGCAGCCGCGTCTGCCAAGCCAGTGACTCCTGCCGCAACGGCGCCAGCCAAGCCCGCCGCGCCTGCGAAGCCCGCTGGTCCAGTTCCAACGCCCTGGTCCTCGCCGATGGTTGAGAAGTACAAGTGCCAGTATGGTTCGGGCCTCGACGCGCAAACCTACCTCGGCCAGAACTACTTCACCGTAGACCGTTCCCTGATCCCCGACTTCCTGCGCCTGCTGCGCGACGAGGAGCAGTTCGACTACTGCGTCGACCTCACGGCCGCACACTATCCCAAACGCGAGAAGCAGTTCGACGTCTTCTGGATCCTCTATTCCTTCGCTCGCAACGAACGCATACGTGTGAAAACGCAGATTGCCGACGGCGAGTCGCTCCCCTCGAGCTTTTCGATCTGGCCCACGACCGACTGGCTGGAGCGCGAAGCCTATGACATGTTCGGCATCAAGTTCGACGGCCACCCCGGCCTGAAGCGCATACTGCTCCCCGACGGCTGGAAAGGCCACCCGCTGCGCAAGGACTACGACATCCTCCGGCAAGACAAAGAGTGGGTGCAGATCAACCTCGGAATCGAGAGCGGACAATGATCGACCAGAAGACGCCCGACCGAAAGACGTCCGACGACCACGCGCTCCCGAACGCCGTCCCGAGCCTGACTTCGAATCTCGACCTCGAGGCTCCCGACAAGCCCTACCTCGATTCGAACGAGATCATCCTCAACATGGGTCCGCAGCATCCGGCCACGCACGGCGTGCTGCGCGTCATCCTCAAGCTCGACGGCGAAAAAGTTATGGGCACCGAGTGCGTGATCGGCTACCTGCATCGCGGGGTCGAGAAGATTGCCGAAAACCGCACCTACACGATGTTCAATCCCTACGTCGACCGCATGGACTACTGCGCCGCCGTGTCGAATGGGCTCGGCTACTGCGAGGCGGTCGAGAGGTTGATGAATGTCGAAGCCCCGCCGCGCGCGCAATATATCCGTGTGATTCTGACGGAGTTGCAGCGCCTTGCCAGTCATCAGCTGTGGCTGGGCACGCACGCGCTCGATATCGGCGCCATGACGCCGCTATTTTATACGTTCCGCGACCGGGAAGAGATTCTCAAGATTTTCGAAAAATACTGCGGCGCGCGCCTGACCACGCATGCCTTCCGCATCGGCGGCTGCCAGTACGAGATTTATCCGGGCTTCGAAAAAGACGTCAAGAATTTCCTGGCCTTCGCCCCGCCGAAGATCGACGAGTACGAAACTCTGCTCACCAGCAACCGCATCTGGTTGGAGCGCACAAAAAATGTCGGCGTAATTTCTGCCAAAGACGCCATCGCGCTCGGCGTGACCGGCCCCGTCCTGCGCGCCAGCGGCGTGAAGTGGGACATTCGCAAAGCGGTGCCCTACGCGAACTATTCTAAGTTCGATTTCGAAATTCCGGTCGGCACCAACGGCGACACCTACGACCGGTACCTGGTGCGCATGGCCGAAATGCGCCAGTCGCTTCGCATCATCGAGCAAGCGGTCAACGGCATCCCCGAAGGCCCGATCATGGCCAAGGTTCCCAAGTTGATCAAGCCGCCCGTCGGCGAAATCTATCACTCCATCGAAGCGCCCAAGGGCGAACTCGGGTACTTCATCGTCAGCGACGGCTCGACCCAGCCTTACCGTTTGCGCGTGCGTCCGCCATCGTTCGTCAATCTGCAGGCGCTCGATCTCATGGTGCGCGGCGCGCTCGTGGCCGACGTAGTTGCCGTGATCGGCACGTTTGACATCGTGCTCGGCGAGGTGGACCGCTGATGCTACACGAATTCATGTCCTACCTCGGCAGCAACCTGCCGCCCGGCAACGCGGGCAACCAACTCTGGGCCCTGATTTACGTGTTCGTCATTTTTGCCGGCGTCGCGGTGATCGTCCTGTGCATGAACTGGATCGAGCGCAAGGCGCTCGCCCATTTCCAGATTCGCCTTGGTCCCATGCGCGTAGGCCCGCATGGCCTTATGCAGCCCTTTGCCGACGCGCTCAAGCTGATGCTGAAAGAAGACATCATTCCCGACGAAGCCGATGCCGTGGTCTTCTGGGTTGCGCCGGTCATCGGATTGCTTGCGGCATTCACGGTTTACATCGTGATCCCATTCGGCCCGTCGCAGGCCGTCACCGACATGAACATCGGCATCCTGTTCATGCTCGGCGTGTCCTCGCTCGGCGTCCTCGGCATCGTCACCGCAGGTTGGGCTTCGAACTCGCACTATCCGCTGATCGGCGCCCTGCGTTCGAGCGCGCAAATGGTTTCCTATGAAGTTGCCATGGGCATGGCCATCCTCTCCGCCATCATGATGACCAGCATGAACGCCGCAGGCACCGGCACGCTGAGCATGATTGGCATCGTCCAGGCGCAACAGCAGCAGGGCATCTGGTTTCTCTTCAAATTCTTCCCGCTGGGATTCATTGCGTTTGTGATTTTTGCCATCGCGATGGTCGCGGAAACCAATCGCTCGCCTTTTGACTTGGCAGAAGCGGAGTCTGAGTTAACCGCCGGTTTCCACACCGAGTACAGCGGCCTACGCTGGTCGCTGTTCATGCTGGGCGAATACGCGGCCATGATTGCCGTCTCCTCGATCGCGGTAACGCTCTGGCTGGGCGGATGGATGCACCCGTTTCCGAACCTGCTGAACGGGGCTGCCTGGGAATTTCTCTTCTCTCTGTTCCCCGGCCTGACGTTTGGGGCCCTGGCAGCGATTACTTTTATCTCGGCGGCGCGCATGCCGTCGCATGCGTTCTTCAGGATTCAGCGTGCAGGGCTAGCCATTTTTGCCGCTCTCATCGGACTGGTCGCTTTGCTCCTGCTCGTGATTGCTGTAGCCGGCAGAGCGAACGACGCCAGCATCGCCGCCCGCTTCCGCGAAGGCATTGACTACGTTTATTGGTTCATGTTGAAGGTTGCCGTCTTCATGTACCTGTTCATCTGGTATCGCGCCACGTGGCCTCGCTATCGCTTTGACCAATTGATGAAGGTGGGATGGAAAGTCATGCTGCCGATTTCGCTCGGCGTGCTGATTCTGACCGCCATCGTGGGGGTGCTCCTCCCATGAATCCTATGCTGAACACGGGCGCAGCGCCGGTAGCGACCCCATTCTTCTTTTATCTGCTGGCAGGCGCGGCGATCCTCAGTGGCCTGCTTGTAATTACGCGCCGCAACGCCGTGCATTCGGCGCTGGCGCTGATCGTGACGCTGTTGTCGGTGTCGGGGCTTTACCTGATGCTCTACGCACCATTCGTCGCTGGCGTGCAGATCATTGTTTACGCCGGCGGAATCATGGTGCTGTTCCTGTTCGTGATCATGCTGGTCAACATTGAGCGCGTGTCGAAAGAGCGCCAGTTCAACCGCATCTGGCCAGTGGGCCTCGCGGCGTCGTGCGCGTTGCTGGCCGTGTTCCTGGCCGCCTTTACCAAGGGCAAGGACCTGTTTCGCGACCGCCCGATAACGCTGCCCGAGTCGACAAATACGCAACAGGTCGCCACGATGCTCTATGGAGAAGTTGTTAAGACAATCCAGTATCCGAATGGCCAATACATGCTTGGCCAATACACATTCGCCTTCGAGATCGCCTCGCTGTTGTTGTTAGTGGCGATCCTGGGGGCGGTAATTATGACGAAGAAAAAGATCTAGGGATCGGGTCATCGGGCGAATCGGGCGCTTCGGCCCTGAACCAACTGGAGGACGAAATGGCGGGTAAACCGAGGACTTCTTTGAGAAGCGAGAAAATGACGTCCGTCGAAGTTGGGGACGTGTGGACGAAAATCAGTATCTGGATCCGCAGCGATCGCCTTGAGGCGCAGTTGGAACGAAGGAAGACCCGCAAGCCAAAAACGAAAAAACGGAGTACCTCAAGCTCGAGGTAAGAACATGGTTCCAGTGACCACAATGCACTACTTGGTAGTTGCGGCGGCGCTGTTCGTTCTCGGCGTGGTCGGCGTGCTGACGCGCCGCAACGTGGTGATCATCCTCATGTCGATTGAGTTGATCCTGAACGCCGTGAACCTGAACCTGGTGGCATTCTCCCGCATGTGGGGCAACCTGCATGGCCAACTGTTTGCAATCTTCATTGTGGTGGATGCCGCAGCCGAAGCCGCAATTGGACTAGGAATTCTGATCGCCTTCTTCCGTAATAAAGAGACGATCAACGTAGATGAAATCGATTTGTTGAAGTGGTGAAGAAGCTGTCAGCTATCAGCTCTCAGCTTTCAGTAAAAGCGAGGGTTGGCGCTGGGCACGAGAGAAAGAAGATCGATGCTGAGCAAGCGAACGCGAGTTTCATTTTTTAGCGGTGGATGTAAGGCGCTCTGTAAAACCTAGTGGATTAACTGAGAGCTGAAAGCTGACAGCTGAGAGCTAAATGTTTTTCCTAAATCACGTCTACCTGATTCCGCTCTTCCCGGCCTTCGGGGCCGCGATGATGTTCTTCTTCGGCCGCCGCCTGCAGAAGGCCACGGTCAACGCGGTTTGCGTGGGCGCCGTGGTGGTCGCGTTCCTGTTTGCCTGCTTCGCCGTCGTCCAATACACGCACTTCGCGCACGGCACCGGCCAGCCTTTCGAAAAGATCGTCTATACCTGGCTCGGTTCGGGCGATTCGCATCTCACCTTCCAGAAGGAAGACGGCACTCGCGCCTCGTTCAACGCCGACTTCGGCTTCCTGCTCGATCCGCTTTCCGCGATCTGGCTGCTCTTCGTCACTGGCGTGGGCATGCTGATCCATATCTATTCCACCGGATACATGGCGCACGAAGGCGGCTACTACCGCTTCTTCGGATACCTGAACCTGTTCATGTTCGCCATGCTCACGCTCATCCTGGCGAACAACTACATCTTGCTTTTCGTCGGCTGGGAAGGCGTGGGCCTGTGCTCGTACCTGCTGATCGGTTTCTATTTCCACCGTAAGTCCGCGAGCGACGCGGCCAACAAGGCTTTCATCGTCAACCGCATCGGCGACGCTGGCTTCATCCTCGGAGCATTGACACTGGTGTGGTATCTCGGTTCGTTCCGCTTCACCGACATCAACCCTCTGTTGCGCAGCGGCCACTACCTCGTCGGCGATCCCATCCTGACCATCGCAGCCCTCCTGCTTTTTGTTGGCGCAACCGGCAAGTCGGCGCAGCTTCCTCTTTACGTCTGGCTGCCGGATGCCATGGAAGGCCCGACGCCGGTTTCCGCGTTGATCCATGCCGCGACCATGGTCACGGCCGGCGTGTACATGGTGGCGCGCTCCAACGCAATCTTCGTACTCGCACCGACGGCAATGAAAACGGTGGCGATCATCGGCGCCCTGACGGCCATCTTCGCCGCCTCGATCGGCCTAGTGCAGAACGACATCAAGCGCGTGCTCGCCTACTCAACGGTATCGCAGCTCGGCTATATGTTCCTCGCGCTGGGCGTCGGCGCGTTTACGGCGGGGGTCTTCCACGTCTTCACGCACGCCTTCTTCAAGGCGCTGCTCTTCCTCGGTTCCGGCTCGGTGATCCACGCCATGTCCGGCGAGCAGGACATGCGCAACATGGGCGACCTGAAAGGCCGCATTCCGATTACCTACAAAACCATGTTCGTCGGCATGCTCGCCATCGCCGGCATTCCAGGATTCGCCGGCTTCTTCTCCAAGGACGAAATCCTGTGGCAGGCATGGTCCTCCGAAGGCGGAGCGTATCGCATCCTGTGGTTTGTCGGTTTCGCAACCGCCCTGATGACCGCCTTTTACATGGGACGCCTCATCTTCCTGACCTTCTTCGGCCAGCCGCGCATGAGCCACGAAGTCGAGCATCACGTTCACGAGTCGCCGAAATCGATGACCATGCCCCTAGTGGCGCTGGCGATTTGCTCCGTGCTGGCCGGCTGGCTCGGCCTTCCGCACAGCTTGGGCGGTTCAAACCGGTTTGGAAAGTTCCTGGAGCCGGTGTTCGCCCGGGAAGCTCCGATGATGCGCGCCGAAGAACCGGCGCAGTTAGCCGCTGGCGAAAAAGAAGAAGAGCGCACCGACCCAATGGAATACGGCCTGATGGGCCTTTCGGTTCTGGCCGCGGTCGTAGGCCTCGGGCTAGCGTATCGCTCGTACGCGCGAGCCGGCAAGGATTACATCGAGCCGATTGCTGCGGCCGCGCCGCCGCTCTACACCGTTCTCTATAACAAGTGGTACGTGGACGAGGCATACGACTACGCATTTACGGGCCGGCGCAAAGTGGGAGACGTGCGCCTGGGCGTAATGGGCGCGGGCGAAGCATCGTCGTGGTTCGACGCCAAGATCATCGACGGCGCCGTCAACGACGCTGGCTGGATTACGCGCGCGGTCGCCACGCTTTCGACGTGGTGGGACAAGTGGATTATCGACGGCGTCGGCGTGAACGGCCCAGCCATTGTGGCGCGAATGATGTCCTATCCGGCGCGTCTGTTTGAATGGGGCCTGGTGCAGTGGTACGCGCTGGTGATGGTCGCCGGATTGTTAGGCTTTGCAGTGTATTACGCGTGGAAGTGAAGTGCCGGCTCTTAGCTGTTGGCTCTTAGCTGTTAGCTAAAGGCAAAGAGAGGCGAGATCCAAAGGCTAAGAGCCAACGGCTGAGATTTTCTTATGCAGAATCACATTCTTTCGATCATTCTCTTCACGCCGCTGGTGGGCGTGCTCGTTCTCCTGTTCGTTCCCAAGGAGAACAAGGACGCGATCCGCTGGATTGCGAACATCTTCGCCCTCGGCGGCTTTCTGATCTCGCTGCCGCTGGTGCCGATGTTCTGGGCGCAGCGTTTCGACGCGCAGCAGTTCAAGTTTCTCGAAGGCACGGCGAACAACTGGATTCCCTCGATCGGCGCGGGTTACAACCTGGGCATCGACGGCATCTCGTTCCTGCTCATCATGCTGACGACGCTCCTCGGCTGGATTTCGATCCTTTCTTCGTGGACCGCGATCGAGACCCGCGTGAAGGAATACTACATCTGGTTCCTCGTGCTCCAGACTGGCATGATGGGCGTCTTCATGGCGCTCGACTTCTTCCTGTTCTTCGTCTTCTGGGAAGCGATGCTGGTGCCGATGTACCTGCTGATCGGCATCTGGGGCGGCCCGCGCAAGCTTTATGCGGCCATCAAGTTCTTCCTCTACACTTTGCTCGGCTCCGTCCTGATGCTGCTGGGCATCATCTTCCTCTACTTCCATCACCACACACTGACAGGCGTTTACACATTCAGTATTCCCGAGTTGTACAAGACGGCGCCGCAGATTCCGTTCCATGCCGCCATCTGGTTGTTCCTGGCGTTCTTCCTCGGATTTGCCATCAAGGTTCCAATGTTCCCGTTCCACACCTGGCTGCCCGACGCGCACGTCGAGGCGCCGACAGCGGGCTCGGTCATACTGGCGGGCGTTCTGCTGAAGATGGGTACGTATGGGTTTATCCGCTTCACGCTACCGTTTTTCCCGCAGGTGATCACGAGCACGAATCGCTTCCTCGGTTACACTCCACGCGGTTGGATGGTCGGCCTCTCGGTGATTGCCATCATCTATGGCGCGTTGGTTTCGCTCATGCAGAAGGACATGAAGAAGCTGGTGGCGTATTCGTCGGTCAGCCACTTGGGGTTCTGCACGCTTGGGATCTTTGCGCTGAATCCTCTCGGCCTGAGCGGTTCCGTCCTGCAACAGATCAATCACGGCATCTCCACCGGCGCGCTCTTCTTGATCGTCGGCATTCTCTATGAACGCCGCCACACGCGCGAAATCGCCGAATATGGCGGCATCTCCAACGTGATGCCAATTTACGCAACGATCACGATGATCATGTTCCTCTCTTCCATGGGACTACCGCTCCTGAACGGTTTCGTCGGCGAATTCACCATCCTGCAAGGCGCGTTCACCGCGAACTGGAGATGGGCAGCATGGGCCGCGCCCGGCGTCATTCTGGCCGCAGCTTATCTGCTATGGCTTTACCAGCGAGTTTTCTTCGGCACGGTCACAAATCCGAAAAATGAAGAGCTGCACGATCTCACCCCGCGCGAGATGTTGACCTTTGCGCCGCTCATCATTTGCGCCTTCTGGATTGGCCTGTATCCGAAGCCGTTCTTCCAGATTCTTGAAACGCCCGTGAACCAGATTGTGCAGAACATTCAAGCCAACACTGCCAACGCCCCGGTAAACGCGCAGGTAACGCCAATACCAGCGCCTCCAACGTCGGCTGCTGCGGTGAATACGCCAGCGAAAGCGAGCGACTAAGTGCGAGGCCTTTCTCCAGTTGAATACCGGCTGATGTTGCCGATGGTGGAGTTGACCATCTTCGCGCTCGGCATTCTGCTGATCGACCTGATGATTCCAAAGCAGTATAAGTGGCTGAATGCCGTCGGCGCCTTCATCGGCCTGCTGTTTGCCGCGCTCTGCGTCTGGCAGATTCAGACCACTTTACCGCGCGGAGCTACCGGCTTTTTCGGCACTTTGCTGGTCGACCGCTTTGCCCTTTATTTCTGGTACCTGTTTCTCGCTTCCGCCGCCATCACCATCCTGATTTCCGTCCGCTATCTTGAGATTGAAGACGAGAACCACGGCGAGTACTACGTCCTGCTGCTATTTTCCGTGATCGGCATGATGTGCATGGCCGCCGGCATTGATATCGTCCTTCTGTTCATCGGCCTCGAACTGATGGCGATGTCAATCTACGTGCTGGTCGGCTTCCTGCGCCGCGACCGCCGCTCCAACGAAGCAGCCCTAAAGTATCTGCTGCTCGGCGCGTTTTCGTCGGGCATCTTCGCCTACGGTCTTTCGTTACTCTACGGCCTCTCGGGCAGCACTAATTTGAGGGATATCGCGCGCACTGTCTACGGGCTGAATCCTCACAACCCCGTCGTGATAATCGCGCTGCTCACGACCATGGTCGGCCTGCTATTCAAGATCGCTGCCGTTCCATTTCACCAGTGGGCGCCTGATGCCTATGAAGGCGCGCCGACCAGCATCACGGCATTCATGTCCGTCGCCGTGAAAGCGGCTGCCTGGGCGTTGTTGCTCCGCATCATGGTTTTTGCGTTGCTCCCGCTGCGCGCGATCTATACGCCGATCATCGTTTTTGTCGCGATCGCCACCATGACCGGCGGCAACCTGGCCGCGCTCACGCAAACCAACACCAAGCGCCTGCTGGCCTACTCCTCGATTGCGCACGTCGGCTATATGCTCTTGGCGCTGGTCGCGATAGGAACCTCGCCCACCAACAGCCCTGGATTTGCGGACGGCATGAAGGGCATTCTGATCTACCTGCTGGTCTACACATTCATGAACCTGGGCGTGTTTGCCGTGATTACCTCGTTGCGCCACCGCAATGTGATCGGCGACGAAATCGACGACCTCGCCGGCCTCTATCAGCGCGCGCCAGTCGAAGCCACGCTCATGTTGTTGTTTCTGCTGTCCCTCGCCGGGATCCCGCCCGCCGCCGGCTTTCTGGGCAAGTACTACATCTTCCTCAGCCTCATCGAGAGCCAACACTACTGGCTCGCCGCCGTGGCCGTGCTCTACGCCCTGTTTGGCCTGTATTACTACTTGCGGATTGCCAACTCCATGTTGATGCGCGCGCCGACCGAACCCGGACGGCTGCCGGTCAGCGTAGGCATGCGCTTCGCCGTAGGACTGACCGCCCTTGCCACAATCGTTATCGGCGTTTTCCCGGAACCCTTCATTCAGACCGTGAATTGGTCGCTAGGCATCGCGCAGTCGCCGCATGTGGCGGCGATGGTGAGATAGCAGCGAACTGGATCTCGGCTAGGTTTTTCGCGTTTATATTTTTGACTCTGGGATCCTGGTCTCTTGTAATGCCCTGCGAATGAGATGGCTGATCGGTACTCTTGTTTTCTGGTGTGGTTTGGTTCACTGCCGCTTTTGCTTGACGAGACCAGAGAAGCAGGACGCCGTTGTGTCGCGTGACATCATTGTGCGAACAACTGCTGCCCCAGAACCTTCGGCTGCCCATTAGTCTTGCCAAAGCGGGCTCGGCGCGGAGGGTCGGGCAACACTGCTGCCGCGTGCCCACTCATTGCTCACTTTGCGATGAGTAGGCCTCGCACCTCACCACTCTCTCTGCGTCCTCCATGGCAGACTTTTGTACCGACCCTCCATCTCATGTCGCTAAGGTATTTATTTTTCAAAGACCTGGCAGCAAACCACCCGAAAAACAGACCTGAGATGCGCGATAACTCATTGATTTAGAAATACCTTACGTCTAAGTCATTATTTCTCAAAGACCTGGCCGCAGAACTGCCCTAAGTCTTTGACTTAAAAAGACCGATGCCAGAGGGTCCCTGCGGTTTCCAACCTATCACTTCACCGAACTCCTGCTCGTCGACTGCATTACAATTCCCGCATGTCGCCATCGCCGAAGCCGCACGGAAAACAGGATCCTGTTGTCTCGCTTGCCCGCTACTCCGAGATAGGATTCATCATTCCAGCCGCGGTGCTCTTGGGATTCTTCCTGGGCAAGCTTCTAGACTATTGGCTGCACACGAAATGGCTTTATTTGGTCGGCCTGTTGTTCGGAGCAGTCGTCGGTTTCACGCAGATGATCCGCATGGCTCTCGATGCCTCCGGCAAGGATCCAGACTCGAGCCCTGCTTCCGATTCCAGCTCCACTGCCGCTTCGAACTCCAATTCCAAAGATGAGTGACCTGCCGAATTCGGAGCCTTCGCCAGCCGACTTGCGCCTTCAGGCATTCAACGACCGTGCACTCGCGCGGATGTTTCGCACGCTTTTACTGGTAAGCGCACTGCTGGTTGTGCCCGCGTTCTGGCGTTATGGGTGGATAGGCGCCATTGGCTTTGCCGCCGGGGCCGCGGTTTCCTGCCTGAATTTCCGCGCCCTTCAGCGCAGCGTCGAGGCTCTTGCCGACCGCATTGTGAACCGCCGGAGCCAGGAAAAAGGCGGTCGCATTGTCCTGCGATTTCTCCTGCGTTACGGGTTGGTCGGAGTCGTTGCGTATGCTATATTCAAAGGTTCTTCCTTGGCCTTCCATGGCTTCCTGTGGGGTCTTTGCTTGCCCGTAGTAGCCATGATGATCGAGGCGGCGCTCGAAGCGTACGCCGCTCTTCGGCGGTAGTGAACATCGACTTGCGAACCACGATTTCGAGCTGCGAGTCGTCAGATTCAAGCTCGTAGCTCGCGGCTCGGAGCTGGGTTTTACTTCATGGAACAACTGACTTTTACCGCATTCTTAAATCATCTGTTCGGCCCAACCGTAACGGCCCTGCTTGCGGCACTGCACGTTCATCCCAAGCATCCCGCCACGCCCATCACGAACTCGGTCGCCATGGAAATCCTGGTTGTGCTTCTGCTCACGATCCTTTTCATCGCAGTCCGGTTCCGGCTTTCCGTGGAGCGCCCAGGCGCGCTGCAACACACCATGGAAGGCATCAACGGATTCATCGAAGGCCTGGCGCACGAAATCATCGGCCATCATTCGGATAAGTTTGTCCCCTACCTGACGGCGCTGGGGCTGTTCATTCTGAGCTGCAATCTGATCGGCCTGGTTCCGGGACTGGAGTCACCGACTGCTGTGCCGACTGTGCCGCTGGGCTGTGCCTTGCTCACCTGGTTCTACTATCACGTTGCCGGCCTGCGCGAGAATGGCTTCGGGTATGTGAAACACTTTATCGGGCCACAGGAAGGGATGCCGCTGGTCGTGCGCATCGGGCTGCCAGTTCTGATTTTCCCGATTGAAATTTTCAGTCACTTGGCTCGCGTCCTATCGCTCACCGTTCGTCTTTTCGCGAACATGTTCGCAGGGGAAATGGTGACGTTGGTATTTTTCTCGCTGGTGCCGCTCGGCCTTCCGATTGTGTTCGAAGGGTTGCACGTCGGCGTGTCGTTCATTCAGACCTACATTTTCGTGCTGTTGGCCTGCGTGTATCTGGGCGAAGCCGTCGCGCACGAGCACTAGAAGCAGTACTCAGTAGCCAGTACCCAGGCAGCGATTTTCTGGGTACTGGGTACTGGCTACTGCCAACTGCCTCCAGCGTGAGGGCGTCGGCTCTAGGAGTACGACGTCAACCACCCACTGGCGGCTATTTATAAGGAGAAGAAGAAAATGAAGAAAATGTTGATGTTGGTTCTGTTGATGTTGTTGTGCTCGATTTTTGCCGTTCCGGCGTTCGCGCAAACGGGCGGAGGTGCTGCCGGTGGGACGAATTGGGTAGCAATCACCTCCGGTTTCGCGATCGCCATTGCCGCTGGCTTGGCTGCGCAAGGCCAGGGGCGCGCTGCTTCCTCGGCTTGCGAAGCCCTTGGACGCAATCCGGCCGCTCGCGCTGGCATTCAGGTGGCGCTGATTCTTGGACTCGCGTTTATCGAGTCGCTGGTGCTGTTCACGCTCGTAATTATCTTCGTGAAAGTTGCATAAGCGCGGTTGGACCGCAAAAAAGCCTCTGCTCGCGCAGAGGCTTTTTTGTTTTGCTAGGTTCTTACGAACGCGTCTACACCTTGCGATCCCCATCCCAGTCCGGCGTGCGGTTCTCGGGCGACCGCTGTAGAGCTTCAACCAGCACGCGTCGCAGGCGGTAGCGGCTATCGAGGTCCATGGCGACGAACTCGAAGCCGATTTCATTCACCCGCGCGCGACGCAGCAGCACCTGCCCGCGGATCTTCTTGACGCCCAGCGAGATTTCGACGTTGGCTTCTGACCCAACCCGTAGATTGTCGGAGCGTGTCCCCATGCCTCCGCCCAAACTCATCTCACGCATCACAATGTTCGATTTACCCCAGGAACTGGAGAGTGTCGCGGAAAGCGTACGCGGCAGAATGATCCGCTCGTAGCGGCGCTGGCGGACCCACGGGCACACCGGCGTGGATTCGAGCGGCGCAACGGCTATTTCTGCGGTCTCAAGTCCGCTGTCGGTCAATGCCTGCGTTCCATAGCGCGGGTCGATCTTCGATAACGCCTGGATCGCTGCGATGCGCAGTTCGCGGTGCTGCGCGTATCCAAATATTTTCTTTTCTTCCACAATGTTGCGCAAAACCGGGACAGCCTCAGTTTCACGCAGGCGGCCCAGCGACTCGATCGCCTTCAGTTGCACGAACGGCGGACGAGACCGGGTTTCGCCGGTGGTAGCAAGGGCGATCAGACTGGCGCTGGCACTGCGGTCCTGGCTCATGCCGATCTCGTCGATGGCTTCAGGCAGAATCAGCGAATCCAGCAATTCTAGCAACTCGAGCAGGGTGCGCCCGCGGTCGGGAGCGGCGCCGTAAGCGATCTGACGGACGACGACGTCCTGATAGAAGCGATTTAACTCGCTCATGCGCCCAGGCAGGAACTCGAGCAGCATGCCGACACTTAAACGGCTTAGGAGACCGACGGTCGAGGAGGCTTGCCGCGGCTGGCCACTACGCAGCATGTCGCGGAGCTCGCTGATTCCTGCCGGCCCGAGCTCACCGACTAGTTCCACGATGCGGTCGCATTCTTCCCGTTTCTGGGCACGGAAGAAGCGGTCGGAGAGGTGTTCGACAGAATCCTTGGGAAGCTGCTGAAGAACATGAATCAGTTCCTCGGGCACCTGTTCGATGTTGATGGCCTCTTCGATCATTTCCGGCAGGCGGTTCTCAACCCCCACGCGTGACCGCAGGTCGACAGCCAGGGCCGGACGTTGCCGCTCGATTCTCTCGAAAGAAACGCATAGTTCGGCAATGGACCGGTACTTTTTCCGGGCGCACGCCTCCTGCCCAAAGCGCGCGAAAGCGGCGCTTAGGAGGCTCTGGATTTCAGGATCGTTTTCCTTAGCCAGCTGTTCCCCGATCATGGCGATGGCGTTCGGCATGACATCGAGAGGCGCGGTCGCGTACAGGTCGGCGAGTTGTGCCAATCCGAGAGTCGTCTTGCGCCGGGGTTCGGCTTCCTTCGATTCGATACAGCCGCAGTAGTTCGCGAGGATTTTAGTAGCAACCTCGAAATCCTCCCGTTCGAACAGAAGTTCCACGAACTGGCGGATGTTGCGCGGCGGCACGCAAGCCGCTTCACTTGACTGCAGAACGCTTTTCTTTCCAGCTTCCGGAATCTCCGCCCAGAACATGCGGTCGAGAATGTCGGCGTGCGACTCGACCAGTATGCCGGCTTTCGACATCTTGTCTTCCTGCACCCGCAGAATCTGGCGCAGCGTGTCCATCTGCCGGCTCATGTTCTCCATCATCTCGTGGACGGCATTCACCTTGACGTCGCCGCGCTGGTAGCGATCCAGCGCATACTTGATGGCCATGCTTTCCGCCGCTTTCATCAGCAGCGGTGTGTCGGTGGCCTCGGCATCGGCGTCCTTCGCCGTTTGCGCCGCCAGGCTTTCGAGCAACTGCGCAAGATTGATTTTGGCGCCTTCCGAGGCTTTCCCGAGCTCGATCTTTAGACTTTCCTGCGAGGAGTTGGGTTCCTGCATCGCTTGCCCAAAATGCGTGAGCAGGCGAATCGTTTGCAGGACCTCTTCTTCCTGCAACGGAACAACACCACCACTCCAGGCTTTTCCTGTTCCTCCTGTGCCGCCCGGTACGGCAATGCTGGGCACAGACCCTAAAGGAGCGCCCCCGGGTTCACCTGATCCTCCAGCACTGGCTCCCTGAGCCGCTGCAATCAACTGCAGGAGCTTCTGCGGATCGTTGAGCCACTGCTTGAACTCCGGGCCGAGTGATTGGGCCGCAAGTTGTGCCGCGATGGAGATTTCCCCGGTGGCAGGATCGGCGGCAATAAATTTTACTTCGTTGATCCGGATCGACGAATCCGCGCTGGCGCCCAGTGTTTCCTTGATCTGCTTGGCGAAATCCTGGGCCTTGGAGCCCCCCATGGCAAACGCGCGCACCAGGTGGCGAAAGTCTTCCAGCGTCACTTTGCTCGAGAACAAAATGCTGGACAGTCCGGCAGCGGTCAGCAACTGTGCGAAACTTCGCTCCGCTTGCCCGGCTTCGACCGGAATGCCGTCGATCAGCAGCTTGTTGTCGGAAACGCCCAGCACGAAACCCGTGTCTCCGCTCTTGGGCAAAGCTTGCTGCAACTCGCGCCAGGCCGTCTCAAACTGGCCCTCTGTGCGTTTGTGGTTGGTTCCGTACAGTCGCGTGTACTTAATGAGGATGTTGAGACTGTGGAGGAAAGCCTGCGCGGACGCGCCGCGGCCTGCGTCGATTTGAGCGGCGTTCGAAATAACAGCCTCCTCTTACGAATCGAACTTTGGTATTAAGCGTATGACGGATATTCAACGAATGCACGATTACCGTAGTCATTTGAACGCTTGTCAGCTTGCCTGTCCGTTGCACGGAAGTACACGTCCACTGGAGCGGCTTGCTACACTGTTGCCTAGCCATTTCTCGCCTGGCTGGGTGGCGTTTTCAACGAATTCAATGCAGATCCGCGTGCTGGTGTTTGGAATCCTGAAGAGTGTGGTAGGCCAATCCAGCGAGGTCCTCGATCTCCCGGAAGGCGCGCGTGTGGACGATCTGCTGGCGCGCTATAGAGACCGATTCCCGCAGTTTGAACCCATCCTGTCCACCTTGGCCATTTCTGTGAACCAGGAGTATTCGCGTGCCGACCGGACGCTTGCTGCCGGAGATGAGGTCGGTTTGCTCCCGCCTGTGAGCGGAGGTGCGCCCGAAGCCCATTCTCGAGGTGTCATCGCCATCGTCGAGGAGCCGATCGAAACGCTTGCGGTGCTCAAGCGCCTAAAGCGCCCACAAGACGGTGCCGCCTTGGTTTTTGAGGGCATCGTGCGCGACCATACGCGTGGACGGCGCACGCTCTACTTGGATTATGAAGCCTACGAACCCATGGCGCTCAGACAAATGCATGCCCTGGCGGAGCAGGCCCGCGACCGCTTTTCCGTCAGCGGCGTTTCCATCGTCCATCGCTTGGGGCGCTTGCAGATTGGCGAAACCAGCGTCCTGATCGTGGTTTCTTCGGAGCATCGTGCGCCCGCATTTGAGGCGTGCCGTTGGCTTATTGATACGCTAAAGAAAACCGTTCCGATCTGGAAGAAAGAGTACTTTGAGGACGGCGCCGTGTGGGCCGACGGGGAACCGTTTCCCGAAGAAATTCACCGGCCGGGCGGCACAATGGGGCGACACCCCGCATCCAAATGAATGTCCTTTCAATGAAACAGTTCTGGCCGCGCGTGCGACTTTTCTCGCTGGTTTTGGGGGTGGCCTTGGCCGCTGCGCCTGCGATATCGGCGCAAGATTCCGCAACCACTCTCAAAATCGACGTCAAGTTGGTCAACGTCTTCGTGACGGTGACGGACGCGCACGGTGCACCCGTGGGCAGCCTTGCCAAAGAGAACTTTCTGCTTAAGGAGGATGGTAAGGAACAGAAAATTGCCGTCTTCAGCCGCGAGTCAGAGCTGCCGCTTTCGATTGTGCTCGCCGTTGACACCAGCCTGAGCACAAGAAAAGACCTGCCTCTCGAATTAATGTCGGCTCGCAAATTCGCACACGCAATCCTGCGTCCGCAGGACGGGCTGGCATTGTACAAGTTCAGTGAGGAAGTGCGCGAAGTCGTGCCGTTCACCTCCGACTTGAAAGCGATCGACGCCGGCATCGACCGGATTCGCAATGGCTCGGCAACGGCGATGTACGATGCGATTTTTCTGGGTTCGCAAGCTTTGGGCCGCCGACGAGGCAGAAAAGTAATGGTGATGATCACGGACGGCGGGGATACAGTCAGCCAGGTGAGTTACAAGGAAGCGTTGCGCGCGGCGCAGGAATCCGAAGCTCTGATCTACAGCGTCATCATCGTGCCCATTGAAGCCAGCGCCGGACGCGACACGGGCGGCGAGCATGCGCTCATCCAGATTTCGGAAGACACCGGCGGCAAGTATTACTACGCGACCTCTGCCGTTCAGCTCGACGAGGCTTTTCGCAAGATTAGTGACGAACTGCGCACCCAGTACTTGCTCGCGTACTATCCTTCCCAGCGCTTTTCCGATTCCGAGTTCCGAAGGATCCAGGTGAATCTGCTCAATGCGCCCCCCGGCGGCCCATTCGAACTGCGAAACCGGGCTGGCTACTACACAGTGAAGGGGTCGTGGTAGGCCACAGGACAGTTCTCCGGCCGTCGTTGGCGGCCGCCTGCCGCGTCTTCCAAAAAACGCATACAGCACGCCGGTTCTTTGGCCGCATCTAGTAAACTGTCCTATTCCATTTCAGTGGAAACTTAAGGCCTTTAGAGGCAGGATCATTTCCGCTTCTAGATGAGATTCTGCTCCCAGGAGAGTGGCGCTTTGTTCGATTGGTCTGGATTCCGTTTTCGGCGTTCTCTGCCCGTTTTCTTTATCCTGCTCGCTTCATTCACGTCGACGTTGCTCAGCCATTCCTTGTGGGCGCAGGAGGCGGCTCCTGAAAATCCGAATGCCGGCACCATCCAGGGCACGGTGCGGAGTGAAGACGGTACCCCGGTTGAAAGCGCGCGAATCTCCTACATCTCGTCGGCCACCGATACCCGGGGAGTGACGCGCACGGTTCAAAACGGCACTTATGTCACCGAGCAAGTGCCTCCCGGCGTCTACCTCGTGCACGTAGACGGTCGCGACTTGCTGCCCGCAGAGACTACTGTGACCGTGGTCGGGGGCGCCTCCGCCACCGTCAACTTCAAGCTCGATTGGATCAATCCCGGCCCAGCACGGCTGGAAAGCCATTTCGCCGGCGAAACCCCCGACCAGCAACCAATCAACGGCCGCAGCTACCTGGGGGCCGGCGAACTTCTTCCCGGTGTGCAGGTGGTGGATGGGGCCGTCTACGGGCCCGCCAAGAGCGGGTTTCAGTCGCTCTCCATCGATAGCGCTCTGGGACGAAACACGCACTACGACATCGATGAAATCGAAGCGATGGATGAAACTAATGGTGCTGCCACGACCAGCCTGCCCACCGATGCGGTTCGCGAAGTAATTGTCTCCCGGGCCACGCCCGAGGTTTTTCAGTCCTTGAATGCGGCCGGATCGGTGCGGGTTGCGACCCGATCCGGTGGCGACAACTGGCATGGCGATCTGTTTGGCAATCTGCGCGACCAGTTCCTGGGTCTCGCAGGCTTTCCCGCAGGCAATTCCGATTACAGCCGTCAACAGTATGGGTTCGGAGTCGGCGGCCCGCTGGTCGGCGGACCGTTGGCCAAAGGCAAGGCATTTCTCTTCTTCGGCGGCGAGCGCACCAAGCAAGACGGGCTCCTGCCGATGATGACCCAGGACTTGATTCTGCCTTCGGGAAACGGATCCCCCGTTTTCAACTCAACCGCTCTCCAAAGCGCCTATTTTCGTCAAAACATGCTGACGGCGCGTCTGGATTACAACCTTAGCGAGGACAAGAAAATCTTTATTCGCCTCGGCTATGACAACGCCGATCAAGTCGGTCCCGAGAACAGCCTGTCGATGTGGCGCAATCAAATTAACGTGCCTTCCGCTGCCTTCGGCCTGGACTGGAACCGAGGAAGGTTCGTGCACAGTGCGCGGTTCGGCTACCAGAAATTCGTGAATGCGATTACTCCCGACCTGGGCGATTCGACGATTCTGCCTTCCGCGCCCTTCCACATGCAGATCGGCTCGTTTTCGTTGGGCCCGACCACAGCCGGTCCGCGACAAACAATCCAGCGCGACCTCTTCGCCCGCTGGGACAGCAGCACGCTCTACCGCGTGAATCACACGCTTCGTTTCGGAGGAGCCTTCCACCACATCCTCCAGGGCGATTATTTTCCACTCGGCTCGAATGGCCCGTCAGTAACGAGTTCCAACGGCCTGGCCACGATTACGGCCGTCAACGACAATCCTGCTCTCCTGCCCCTCTATCCGGGCGATCCGCGCGGCGCGGCAGATTATCCGCTCAACTATCCCGTCGGCACCTTCACAATTTACAACGGCCTGGGAAATTTCAGCGAGAACTCGGGCTTCAACCGGAACACGGGCGGGCACTCTGACTATCGCTTCGAAGGCTACGCCGCCGACACCTTCAATGCAATTCCGAACGTGAATGTCACCGTCGGCGTGAACTATGTGTTCGACACTGGGCGCACCGATAGCGATCTTGCCGCCATTCCGCAGCTCAATCAGTTTGCTCTCAACCCGCCGACCGGTGCATACATTCCGCCACTAGTTGCCGGGAGTATTCTCCGCCCCCTCAAGAACTTCGCGCCGCAAGCCGGCGTGGCTTGGGACCCGGGACACAACGGGCGCACCGTGGTCCGCGCCAGCGGCGGGATGTTCTTCGACAACTTCCTGCTTCAGAATACATATCAGGACCGCATCAACCGCCTGGCAAACGGGCAATACAACCGCAGTCTGACGCTTTGCCCGACAGGGTCCGTACTTTTCCCGGATGGCTCGGTTGTCAGCTCCGTCAATGGAGTCGATATCGCGTCGGGGATCTGCGGACAGCCGATCGGGAACGTTTCAGGCCTGATCCAACAGTTAGAGTCAAATTTCCTTACCACACAGTCCGGACTCGCCAACAACGCTCCCAACGTTTACTCGCTGCAAAACAGCCTGGCCGATTTTGGCGGGATGTTAGCCCCAGGCTTCAAGACGCCGCGCGTCGTCCACATGAGCGCCGGCATCGAGCGCCAGATGGGCGAGCGCAGCGTGTTCTCCGTCGACTACGTGCGCGAGCTCGGTACCCAGTTCCCGCTCGGCATTGACACCAATCACGTCGGCGATTACACCCTCCTGAACAACGGCGACAATCTCGATATCACGCAGAATACCTATGCGGCTGAGCTGTCGGCAATCAACAATACTCTGTTGGTCGCGTCCGCTCCTTGCACACCGGCCACCTTCGCCGGCCCCGGCCCGAACGGTTCCCAGGCAGCCGTGGATTGTTACATGAGCAACGTGCCCACCGCCAGCATCGTAGATTTCGCCCGCCAGGGACTCGATTCCTCGAACGCGTTTTGCGGTCCTTTCCCATGCTCGGCTCTGGGCAAGATCGACAAGACTACGGGAAAGCCAATGCAGGCTTCGTTCGGCGGCGCAAATCCAGCTGTGGGTTCGAACATCATGTACTTCCCGAGCGGGCGCTCGCAGTACCAGGCCATTCACTTCGCCTATCACACGACCAGCGCGGTGAATCCCCTGCGCCGCGTACAGAAGATTGACGTGGGCATCTCCTACACTCTGTCGCGCTATCGCAGCAACATTGCCGAGCCCAGCGGCGCCGGCGGAGATTATTCCATCCTCAACGTCGCCGAAGATTACCTCCGCCCCCACCTTGGACATTTCGGATCCTCCGGTTTGGATCGCACGCACCAGATTGTTATTAGTCCGACCGTCGAGATGCCTCACGGGCCACGTCTTTCCATCATCACGCTGCTAGGATCGCCCCTTCCGTTGACCGTGTCCGTCCCCCAACTGAACGGCGGCGGTGTGCCCGGAGAGATCTTCCGCAGCGATCTCAGCGGCGACGGCACCGTGGGCGACATTCTGAACGGCACTTACATTGGCAGCACCGGAAAATATTCGCCCACCAACGTGGACAAGGCCATCGCCTCCTACAACCAGAGCCAGGGCGGCAATCTGACGCCCGCGGGCGTTGCCCTGGCCAGTGCCTCGCTGTTCACACCCGACCAACTGCGTAGACTGGGGGCCGTGGCCCCGTACATCTCATCGTGCCCCCCACCGTCGCCCGCCTGTGGTTTGCCCGGACGCTGGGCCGCCGAAAACTGGTTCAAGACCGTCGATCTCCGCCTCAGTTGGCCTTTTGCCCTTGGAGAGCGAGCCAAAATTGAGCCCACCTTTACCATCTTTAATGCGTTCAACCTCGCCAACTACGGGGGCCCGGGAGCGCAACTGAGTGGCATACTCGATGGTTCGCCAGGCACTTCCCTGAACAACTCGACGGTGCCCGGATACTGCGGCAGTTCCACCAGTTTCTGTACCTCGCGGCTTGACCGCGTCTTGCCCGGCTCCGGAACCTACGCCAACGGCGCTCCCCGGCAAATGCAGTTTGGAGTGCGCGTTACCTTCTGATCCCCCAGGCCTACGAGAGAGCGGATGCGCTCGGGATCTGGACGTGCCGCTAACTGAACTGTGACGGTTTCGCCCGAACGACAAAAAAGCGCCACGCCGCACAGTGGCAGCGTGGCGCGACGAGGAGGCGATACCACCTACCCTTGAACGTTCAGGGAACTGCCCTGGGTTTGTGATTGCGTGCTCGAACCTGCTCCAAACAGATTGAGAACGATGTTTTCGCTGTTGTTTGCCTGCGCGAGATTGATCGTAACCTGCTCCCCCGTGTTTCCACTCTGGTCCTAGGTTTGACCGACCTCGACTGTCAGTTGGTTTGAAGAGCCGCTCGCTCCGCCGAAATTGATCTGGACTTCTTCCGGTGAACCTGTGCTTGTGGGCGCGGGCAGATTCACTACGAGTTCCGAGCCGTTGGAGCTTTGCGGCGTCGATGAATCCGTGCCTCCAATATTGATTACGATCTCGGAGACGCCCGTTGGGCCTGAATTCCCGCTGCCGCCAGTCGCAGTTTGTGTCGGGAATCCACCGCCCTGGCCGCCCGTGCCGCTTTGCCCGCCGAACGTGCTCTCCAGCGTGGCATAAGCCTGTTGTGCGCTCGTCAGGCTCCCGGACTGCAAGGCCTGCCCGATGGCCTGCAAGTCCTGCGCACGGTCCGAACGCCGGAACGCCCCGCCACCTGCGAACGGCCCTTGCTGTCCAAGCGTGACCAGGTTTTGGTAGTCCTGTTGCGCGGTGGTCAAATCGCCCGACGAGAGCGCCTGCCCAAGCTTTTGCAGGTCGGTCTTGCGCGCGGAGCGGAAATCCTGAAGCTGCTGGTAGATCGACTCCGCGCCCGATGTGCTGGACGGTCCGGGAGTCGAACCGATGCTCAAACCGCCGCCCGAACCGCTGCCTGAACTGCCGGTCGAAGCGCTGCTCGCACCGGCGGTCGAAGCGCTGCTCAGGTTCACGGTGTAGGCTAGCGAACCCGGTCCAGTGGTCTTTTGGGCCTGCCCAAAAGTCTGTTGCAATTTTGCAAATGCGGTCTGCGCGCTGGCCAGATCTCCCGACGTTAAAGCCTGCCCGATGGCCTGAAAGTCACTAGCACGGTTGGCGCCTTGGAACGGCTGGGTGCTGCCAAACGGACCACTCTGCCCCAGCGAAACCAGCTGGCTATACGCCTGTTGGGCCGCCTTCAAGTCGCCCGATTTCAGAGCCGAACCGAGCGCCTGCAGGTCGGATTGCCGAGTTTGATAGAAAGTCTGAAGTTCCTGGTAGATCGAAGAACTGGAAATAGCTGAGGTTGACATTGGGATTCTCCCCGACCTTGCCGAGCAGGCCCCTAAGAAGGACCCATTCGTGGTCACGTTGAGAATCATCGGCGCTTGTCAAACCGACTTTAGAGGGAGTTCGTCGGTTCCCAACGTGCGGCAACCCGCGGGCGATAACCTGCGGAAATCTGGCGCGCCCGGAGAGATTCGAACTCCCGACCTACAGCTCCGGAGGCTGCCGCTCTATCCAGCTGAGCTACGGGCGCGCACTCAACTGCTTGAGTTTACAACCTTCACGCTCGCCCATCAAACCTGCCCGCGTTAATCAGATCGCTGAAAACCTCGATTTTGGTCTTGGTTTTGGGTGGCGCAGCGGTTCACCGCTGCGCCACGCGCCTTACTTTCAGTGCCGGCTTTAGCCGCTGAGGCAGCGACGCGGCGTGCAGTCGAGTTCTTCAGCAAACTGTAAAGTCGAGCTTCTCGATCGTTGACTTCAGCACATCCGCCGACTTGCGCAGTTGCTCTTTCTCTGTTGCGTCCAATGGCACCCGCAAGACGCGCGCCACACCACCCGAATTTATGACCGTCGGCAGACTGAAGCACAAATCGCGAATGCCGCAATATTCGTCGATCCACGTGGATACCGAAAGCACCGTGTTCTGGTTGCGCAGTATTGCCGCTGTGATTTGGATCAACCCGGCCGCGACCGCATAGTATGTGGCGCCCTTGCGCTCGATAATGTGGTAGGCCGCATCCCGCGTCCGCTCGTAGATATTATGCATATTCGCCGAGCTGATTGGTTCGCCCTCGAGCCCACCGAACTCCTCGAGTTTCATCCCCGCTATATTCGCCAGCGACCACACGGGCACCTCGCTGTCTCCGTGTTCGCCAATGATGAAGGCGTGCACGCTGCGTGCATCGATTTTGAAGTGTTCGCTCAGCAGGTATCGAAAACGCGCCGTATCAAGAATCGTTCCCGACCCGATCACACGGTTTGCCGGAAACCCGGAGAGTTTCAAAGCGGCGTAGGTAAGTACATCCACCGGATTTGTGGCTACCAGCAGGATACCCGCAGGATTGTGCCGCACAATCTGGGGAACAATGTGCCGCCAGATCTCGCCATTGCGCGCCGCGATATCCAGTCTGGTCTCGCCCGGTTTTTGTCCCGCCCCCGCGGCAATCACGGTGATTGCCGCCCCTGCGCAATCCGAAAAATCGCCAGCCCAGATGCGCGTGGGATGGGCAAAAGGCACAGCATGATTCAGGTCCATCGCCTCGCCTTCAGCCTTGGCGCGGTTCGCATCGATCAATACGATTTCCGAACACAGCCGATTCAGCAGCAGTGCAAAGGCATACGTGGCGCCTACGTTACCCACGCCCACCACAGCGACGCGAACGCCGCTCGGATTCGATTCCGGCTCGTTGGATGCCATAACCGTGAGCTCACCCCAATCAAAACATTTTAGTGGAATCAAAGTCCGCAAAAACTGGGCAGTGGGTCATCTCTGACCCACTACCAAAAACTGCCCGCAAACTCGCTAGCCGCCCCGCGAATCAGCCTGCGCGCGGCACTGGTTCCGGCCAGCGTCCAGAACTCGCCATGATTGGTCCGAAAGCGCCTCGGTCGAGAGTCATAACCCTCCCTCCTCATCGAGCCAACTAATTGTGGAATTGTATTCCCCGAGTCGCGATTGAGAGCAGGCGGCGGTAGGCAAGCAACACGCCAGCAGCCGTTCACTTTCCAGAACCGCTCTTCCTGATAGCCGAGGCGGCAGCAGGCCATTGCGCTGGTCGTGCCGCTTGCCGCAGTTGGGGCAGGGGATAAAGCTCCGCAAATTTCTCAGCCGTTGACCGCAGCCTCCAACGAGCGTGTAGCGCCGGCGCCCTCGCCGGCGGTTGCGCGCCCACCTTGCCCGCGCGTCACTTCCTTAGCCTTCTTCCACCGCCGCCATCGAGCTCTTCTTCCGCTTATTCGACTGCAGAACTTTCTTCCGCAGCCGCAGCGACTTCGGCGTCACCTCGACAAACTCGTCGTCCGCAATGAATTCAATTGCCTGTTCCAGGTTAAGCTGCCGGAAAGGCACCAGCCGGATCGCTTCATCCGCCGTCGAGGCCCGCATATTGGTCAGCTTCTTTTCGCGAACCGCATTCACATCCAGGTCCGTGTCCTTGGCGTTTTCACCGATGACCATGCCCTCGTAAAGCTCCACGCCCGGGCCGACGAAAAGCTCGCCGCGCTCCTGCAATCCCCAAAGCGCGTAGGCCGTTGAAAGACCCGCCCGGTCGGCAATCAGCGCGCCGGTCAGCCGATGCGGAATCTCCCCCTGCCATTCTGTGTAGCCATCGAACAGCGCATTCATCACAATCGTGCCGCGCGTGTCCGTAAGCAACTGGCTGCGCAGCCCAATCAGGCCGCGACTGGGCACCCGGAACTCGATACGCACCCGCCCATAGCCGTGATTATGCATGTTGGCCACTTCGCCCTTGCGCGAGCCAAGCTGTTCCATCACCACGCCGATGAACTCCTCGGGCACGTCCACGGTGAGATGCTCCACCGGCTCCATCAGCTTGCCGTCAATTCGCTTGGTCACGATCTCGGGCTTCCCCACCATCAGCTCGTAACCTTCGCGCCGCATCATCTCGATCAGGATGGAAAGCTGCAACTCTCCGCGTCCGAGAACCTTGAATGAATCGGTCGTGCCCGTGTCTTCCACCCGCAGCGACACATTGGTCAGCAATTCCTTCTCTAGCCGCTCACGCAGGTTGCGCGAAGTTACATACGCGCCATCCTTGCCCGCGAATGGAGACGTATTGATCGTAAACAGCATCGCGATCGTCGGTTCGTCAATCGCGATATGCGCCAACGGTGCGGGATTCTCGACATCGGTAATCGTCTCGCCAATGGTGATTCCCTCAACCCCAGCGACTGCGACGATGTCCCCCAATTCCGTCTCGGTGATATCAGTTCGCTTCAAGCCGGAAAATGAAAATAACTTCGTAATCCTGGTCTTGTGCAGCGTGCCGTCCAGCTTGACGATCGCCACGTCTTCGCCGGTAAACATCTTGCCGTTGAACACCCGCGCAATCGCCAGCCGCCCCAGATAATCGCTGTAGTCGAGATTGGCAACAAGAATCTGCAGCGGTCCCGATGCATCGCCCTGCGGCGGCGGGATCGTCTTCAGAATCGCATCGAACAGCGGACGCAGATTCTCGCCGCCCTTCATATCGGTCGAAGCCGTGCCCGTCTTGGCGTTCGTGTATAGCACGGGAAAATCGAGCTGCTCCTCTTTGGCGTCGAGATCAATGAACAGATCGTAGATCTCGTTCAGCACTTCCTGCGAGCGGGCATCGGCGCGGTCGATCTTATTGATCACAACAATCGGCGGCAGGTGCGCTTCAAGCGCTTTCCCCAGCACGTAGCGCGTTTGCGGCAGCGGGCCTTCACTCGCGTCCACCAGCAGCATCACGCCATCCACCATTTTGAGCGCGCGCTCCACCTCTCCGCCGAAGTCGGAGTGCCCCGGCGTATCCACAATGTTGATCTTGACGTCGTGATAAAAAATGGCCGTGTTCTTGGCCAGAATCGTGATCCCGCGCTCGCGTTCCAACTCGTTCGAGTCCATGACGCGTTCTGCCACGGCCTCATTGGCGCGGAAAGTGCCGCTCTGGCGGAGCATGGCGTCCACCAGCGTCGTTTTGCCGTGGTCCACATGAGCGATGATGGCGATGTTGCGAATACTCAAACTCAAAAAGGATCCTTCCTGAATTACGGTCTACTACCACTTTACTATGTTGGAAATGAGATGAGGAGCTGTTGGCCGGAAGTTCGGAAATTACTCATGAATCGCCCGGTCTCGAAATAACGATCCTTGCTCACTTCAAAGTCCCTGCCACGTCCTTTACAATCGTGGGTCGACGAACGTACGCCGGCCGAAATCGTATCCGATGGCTCCTTCGATTGTTCATCTCCAGGCAAACTGACGAACGCGACCGCCCCATCGGGCGATTCAATTTCTTTAGGGATCAAGTCGGAAACGAGGGAATATGTGTAAGCGCACGAAGCACGCAGGAAAGATGGTATTTTTGCAGGGAGGAGTTTCAATCCTTACTGGTATCTTGATGATCGGTTCCACTATTCCGGCCTTGGCGGCGAACGACGAATTCGGCCCCAGCAATCCTTTCTATGCAGCCAGTCCATTGCCGTTTCAAGCCCCGCCCTTCGACAAAATCAAGGATAGCGATTACCAGCCCGCCATTGAAGCAGGCATGGCGCAGCAGCGCGCGGAAGTCCGGACCATTGCCGAGAATCCAGCCCCTCCAACATTCGAAAACACGATTGTGGCGCTCGAGAAATCCGGCCAGCTCTTCAACCGCGTGATGCAGGTCTTCGGCGGCGTCACCGGTGCCAACCTGAGTCCCGAACTGCAAAAAGTCCAGGAAATTGAAGCGCCCAAATTGGCCGCGCATCAGGATGCGATTTTCCTCGACACAAAACTGTTCCAGCGTGTTGACGCCATCTACAAGCAGCGCGAATCGCTGGGTCTGGACGCGGAAGGCCTGCGCCTGGTGCAGTTCTACTACGATCAGTTCCTGCACGCCGGCGCAAAACTTTCCGACGCCGACAAAGTCGAACTCAAAAAGCTGAACGAAGAGGAGTCCACGCTCTCACAGGCCTTCAACACCAAGCTGCTCGCCGCAACCAAAGACGCGGCATTCGTCACCACCGATAAGAATGCGCTGGCGGGGCTGAACCAGAAGGGCCTGGATTCTGCCGCGGAAGCGGCCAAAGATCGCAAGGTCATTGGATACGTGATCCCCCTGCAGAACACCACGCAGCAGCCCGATCTCGTCGCGCTGAGCCAGCGTTCCACGCGCCAGACCATTTTCGAGAACTCCTGGAATCGCACCGAACGCGGCGGACCGAACGACACGCGTGACACCATCTCTCGTCTGGCGCAGTTGCGCGCCCAGAAGGCGAAGCTGCTCGGCTTCCCCAACTATGGGGCATGGCGCCTCGAAGACCAGATGGCGAAAAATCCCGAAGCCGCCATCAAGTTTATGGATGCGCTGGTGCCTGGATCGACTGCCAAAGCTGGCGTCGAGGCCAGAGATATTCAGGCAGTAATCGACGCCCAAAAAGGCGGTTTCCAGCTTCAACCCTGGGATTGGGACTTCTACGCCGAGCAGGTTCGAAAAGCCAAGTACGACCTCGATGAGGAGGCCATCAAGCCGTACTTTGAGCTGAACAACGTCTTGCAAAACGGCGTCTTCTACGCCGCCAATCAGCTCTACGGCATCACCTTCAAAGAGCGCACCGATATTCCCGTCTACCATCCCGACGTGCGCGTATTTGAGGTTTTCGACGCCCATGGCAAGCCGCTCGCGCTCTTTTACTGCGATTACTTCAAGCGCGACAACAAAAACGGCGGCGCCTGGATGGACGTTTTTGTGAACCAGTCGAAATTACTCGGCCTGGTCCCGGTGGTTTTCAACGTTGCCAATTTCACCAAGCCCGGGCCCGGCCAGCCCGCGCTCATCAGCTTCAGCGATGTCACCACCATGTTCCACGAATTCGGCCATGGTTTGCACGGCATGTTCGCAAACACCGTCTATCCGGGTCTTTCCGGCACGCAAGTGGCGCGCGACTTCGTCGAGTTCCCGTCGCAATTCAACGAGCATTGGGCCCTCTACCCAACGGTGTTCGATCACTACGCGAAACACTACCAGACGGGCGCGCCCATGCCGGCCGAGTTGGTCGCCAAAATCAAGAAGTCGGAGAAATTCAACGGTGGCTACGATCTGACTGAGGTCGTTGCAGCCGCTGAACTCGATATGCAGTGGCATACGCTCGCCGCCAGCGTTCCGCTTCAAAACCCCGACAAATTTGAAGTCGAAGCGCTGACTAAGAAGCATCTTCTCTTGAGCGCCGTCCCGTCCCGCTACCGCTCCAGCTATTTCGCGCACATCTGGCAAGGCGGCTACGCGGCCGGTTATTACGCCTATCTCTGGAGCGAGATGCTCGACGACGCTGCCTACCAGTGGTTCGAAGACCACGGCGGCCTGACCCGCGCCAATGGAGACCGCTTCCGCCAGATGGTCCTCTCCCGCGGCAACACCGAAGAGCTAGGCAAAATGTACGCAGCCTGGCTAGGTGGAGAGCCCACGATAGAGCCCATGCTCAAGTACCGAGGCCTGCTCCCGGAGGACAGCGCGAAGTAAGCGGCGGTGTCCCGCGACGGTTCATTACTATCCGTTCGAGACCAAAGAGCACAATTCGCGCTTGACTGCCATTGTTACCCATGGTAACAATTGACAGGTGTACACGGTCGTCACCACCAGGTCATTCGCGAAAGCGCTCTCCCGCCTTCCGTTGAACTGGCAGAAGCGGATTGTGGAGAAGATCAAGGAAGTTGCCGCCGATCCCTATGCCCAGCACAACAACGTCACCAGGCTTCAGGGGCGCGATGCCTACCGGCTGAGAGTTGGCGACTGGCGCGTCATTTACGAGTTGCATGATGACCGTCTTGAATTGTGGGCCTTGGAAGTGGGAGCGAGAGGGGGAATTTATTGATGCGCATAGAAACCATTACAAGGAAGGGCAAGGAGTTCGCCGTGATTCCGGTAGCATCCCTGCAGAAACTGATGGAAGATGCGGAAATGCTGGCCGACGTGAAGGCCTATGATGCCGCCAAAGCGCGTCTCGAAGCCGGAGACGACGAACTCATACCCCTGGAGATCACCGAGCGTCGCCTGCGAGGAGAGCCTGCACTCCGCATTTGGCGCGAGCACCGCAAGTTCACCCAGGAACAGCTCGCAAAGAAGTCAAAAGTATCGCGCGCCCTGATCGCAGCCATTGAAACCCACCGCAAGTCCGGCTCCGTCACCACATGGAAGAAACTCGGCGCCGCCCTCAACGTGAGCTGGGAGCAACTGGCCTAAGGACTGGGACAGCCTTTCAGCCGTGCCGCGCAGAGCTAATGAAGACGAGGGCTTCAGCCCCTGAGGGCCTCGACAGTTTGCCCCTGAAGCCGCCCCACAGGGATTGTCATCCCGAACGAGGTGAAGGATCTGCACTTTGCCCGTCGGCTGCGGGGGACTAGGCTCACCCCCAGGGCCGGCTAGCAAAAAAAGCAAAGGTACCGCGACCCGATCGCAGCGAAAATACTGCCGAGATCGAGTCCGCTTGCGCTCCTTCCCAACCTTGCTATAATCTCGCAAAGTTTTTGGCCGCTCACGTTTCGGTCCTGTCTTCCGGATGTGGTCGCAATTCCAGCCATGAACACATCAACTTTGTGGTGGAAGAAGATCCGAGAACAAATATGAATCTGAAACAAATCCTAAGTAGCGCCGCCCTACTCGCCGCGCTAGTTGTCCTGGCAATCGCGGTTTCCCCGAACGCCAAAGCCGCAGATGATCACAACGCAATAGCAGACAAGTGGATCGCAGCCTGGAACTCCCACGATCCAGCGAAAATGCTCCCCGTCTTCACCGACGATGTCTTCTACGAAGACGTAGCTTACGGCGAGATCAGTCACAATCACGCCGAACTACGCAAGTTTGCAGCCGACGAGTTCGAAGCCGTTCCCGATCTCGACCTCAAGTTGTTGCGCTCCTCCGTGTCCAACGGTCATGGCACCATCGAATGGAGTTTTAGCGGCACCGACAAGGGCATCTACAAAACGGGCAAGAAGTTCACGGTCCGCGGTGTCAGCGTGATCGACGTACGCGACGGCAAGATTGCCCGCAGCCTCGATTTCTACGATTCCGGCACGATCATGCGGCAAGTCGGAGTTTTGCCAGCCCAGTAACGACAAATGCAGTCTCGATAGACTCACGGCTTCAAAGTAGCATTCGCGCCAGCATCTCAGAAGGGTTCTCTATGAAACCAGAAACGACCGCAACCGACCGAGACTCAGCCCAGCTTGAAGCCCTTGGCTACGATTCCAAGTTCGATCGCTCCATGAGCATGTGGTCGAATTTCTCGCTCGGTTTCACCTACCTGTCTCCAGTAGTCGGAGTCTATACACTCTTCGCCATCGCCTTCGCCGCTGGCGGACCGCCGATGTTCTGGACTTACTTGCTTGTCGGAATCGGCCAACTGTTCGTGGCCATGGTCTTCGGCGAGATCGTCTCTCAATTCCCCATTGCTGGAGGTCTCTATCCATGGGCGCGAAGGCTGGTAGGAAAGCGCTGGGCTTGGATGGCAGGTTGGGTTTACTTGTGGGCCTTGTGCAGCACCATCGCAGGCGTTGCCGTCGGAGGAGCCCCCTACGTAGCTCAGCTTCTCGGCATCCAAGTAAGTCAAGCCGGAGAAGTTGCCATTGCCGTGGCCATGATTGTCGGCACCACCGCGCTCAACGTCAGCGGCACCAAGCTCCTGGCTCGCGTAGCCATGTTCGGGTTCATCTGCGAGTTGCTGGGCGCGATCGTGGTCGGAGGCTATCTGCTGATCGTTGCCCGCCATCAGAGCTTTGGGGTTCTCTTCCAAACCTTTGGCCTCGGCAACGGACACTACGTCGGAGCATTCCTCGCCTCGAGCGTCGCCGCGATGTGGTGTTACTACGGCTTTGAGGCCTGTGGCGACCTTGCCGAGGAGACTCCCGACGCTGGCCGCGCCATCCCCAAGGCGATGCGCATGACCATCTACATCGGCGGCTTCGCGGCCATGCTGGTTTGCCTGGCTTTCGTCCTGGCGATGCCCGATCTGAACGCCGTGTTTTCCGGGCGCGATACCGACCCGGTAGTTACCGTCCTTAACGCCGCAATGGGCCCGATCGGCCTGAGAGCCGTCATCGCAGTGGTCATGGTTTCCTTCTTTTCCTGCCTCATCAGTCTGGAGGCTGCCACCAGCCGCCTGCTGTTCAGCTATGGCCGCGACCGCATGATTCTTGGCAGCCAGCAGCTCAGCACGATTTCCGAACGCACGCGGGTTCCCGTGAATGCCTTGCTCTTTGCCGGAATCGTGCCGGCCTTCATTGCGATTGCCGGTCTGTTCCTCAAGAAGATGGTGGAGACGATCGTGGTATCGAGCGCCACCGGTATTTATGTTGCCTTCCAGATGATTGTTTTGGCGGCTCTGATTGCGCGTGCAAGAGGCTGGAAGCCGAGCGGGGCCTTCCGTTTAGGCATCTGGGCCTGGCCGGTCAATCTGGCGGGGTTCGTCTATGGCGTCCTGGCCATCATTAACATGGCTTGGCCGCGTTCTCCCCAGGATCCCTGGTACAGCAACTACGGAGTCATTGTCGTTTGGGTGGTGGTGTTTCTTCTCGGCCTTTTCTACGCCGCCCTGTTCCGCCCCTACGATCACGGAGACGCCCCCGCCGGCGACGCTCATCTCGCGCACTTGGGCGCTCCGCTTTCAGCTGAGAGCAATCTCGAATAGAGAAAACAACTCAGAATGTCGGCGGCGTATTCACCCACAACAGCCAAGTCTCACGCGTCCCAGGATTTTTCCAATGATGTGGTGTTGCGCTCTCGAAGTAAAAGCTGTCGCCGCGTTTCAGGTGATACTCGTCGTCAGCCAGCGAGATCTTCAGCTCGCCGCGGAGCACGAACAGAAACTCCTCGCCTTCGTGCGCGTACGACTCGCCGCTGCCCGCGTTGGGCTTGATGCGAAATAGGTGCGGCTCCATGACCGTGTTTCCCCACGCGAGCAGCTCCATGTGCACGCCCGGTCCGGCTTCGAGCACTTTCCGCTTGGCCGGTTGCACCAATCGAGGATTCGATTCCGCCGGATCGAAAAAATCAAGGATGTTGGTGCGGTAGTAGCGTGCTAGCCTGCGAAGTGTTCCAATCGAGGCGCTCATTTGCGAACGCTCAATCGCGCTCAGGAATCCAACGGAAATTCCAGCCGCGGCAGCCACCTCGGCAAGGCTGAGCCTCCGTTTGGTTCGCAACTGTCGAAGCCGCGATCCGAGCGTGATCGTGCCATGGCTGGCGGGCGGCTTGATTGCGCCTTCCCGCTTCAGCATCTCGACAATCGCCGGCGGATTCAATCGGCGCACTTTGCGCAGGTAGCGCGCCTTCTTCAACAAGCGGACATCGTCATTGGTGTAGAGACGGTAACGGCCATTGCTGCGCTGTGGCCGCGCCAGGCCAAGACTCTCCCAGCCGCGTATACCGGAGGGAGAAATTCCCACCAGCCGCGCCACATCGCCGATTTTGAGATAGACTTGTTCGTTTCTCGACATGAAATTCAAATTTGCCTACTGGTCGCGCTGCGGGAGCCGGACTTTTCCGCTTGACAGTGGGCTGCGGAGTCTCTAACCTTGCGCGATTATAGCAAGGTTGGCATTTCGCACACGATTGAAATTTGCGTCTGAAAATTCGGATCCAAACCCCTACGGAGATCTGGAGGACCTGTCCATGCCGTTGCCGAAACCTTCCCGGTTGACTCTTTGGCTCGTTGTCCTGAGCCTGTGCCTGATCTGCTCCACACTCGTGTTCGCGCAAGGCACCGGCGGCCGCATCCTCGGCCGCGTCGCCGACCCTAGCGGCGCCGTGTTGGCCAATGCGAAGGTCACAGCCACGAATGAAGCGACCGGAGTCAGCCGCGAGGCTCAAACCAATGGCAGCGGGGACTATGGGTTTCCGGAGGTCCCTGTGGGCGCCTACACGCTCACCTTTGATTTGGCCGGATTCAAGACAAGCGTCAGCAAAGGGGTGACCGTCGAATTGAACCAGATTGTAACGTTCAACACCGTGTTGCAGGTTGGCCAGACCAAGGAAATTGTCGAAGTCAGCTCGGAAGCGCCGCTCGTTGACACCACGAGCACACAACTGGGCGCCGTCATGGACAACCGGCAGGTCGCCAACCTGCCCCTTAATACGCGCGATACGTATCAGCTTCTGCAGTTGCAACCCGGCGTAATGTCCACGGTGGGGTCGAGCAATTCCCTCGTTTATGGAAGCGATAACTCCGGGGCAGTTTCGGTGAACGGGGGCCGCGGGCGTTCCAACAATTTCAGCGTCAACGGCGGCGACGCCAACGACCTCTTCGCCAATCTGCCAACCGTTCAGCCCTCCCCGGACAGCATTCAGGAGTTCCGCGTTCTTACCAATACCTTCGACGCAGAGTACGGCCGTAACTCCGGTTCGGTCGTCAATGTGGTGACCAAATCAGGAACGAATAGCTTGCACGGGAGTGTGTACGAGTTCTTCCGCAATAAGGTGCTGAATGCGAATGACTATTGCCTCACAGAAGCCGAGGATGGTCTTCCTTGCTCGAAGCCGCAGTTCAACCAAAACCAATTTGGTGGAACGCTTGGCGGGCCCATCGTAAAGAATCGCACGTTTTTCTTCGCCAGTTACGAAGGTCGGCGCATTCGCCAAGGCATTCTCTCGCCTGCCGTAACCGTGCTCAGTTCTCAGGAGAGACCGTCTCCAACGAATTTGGTGAATGGGCAGATTGTCGGGGATTTCTCCGATATCAATCCGGTCGCCACGTCGCCGTTTGCAGGAGCCTTGGTCAACTCATCAATTCTAACTTCCCGTTCGGGTTGTCAGGCCGCGGTGACGAAAATTGGCGGCGGGAAGATTAAAGATAACGTGGCGTATAGCAAGATCTTTCCCAATAGCCAGATTCCCCTTGCCTGCATGGATCCAACAGCCGTCGATCTTCTGCAGCTTGTCCCGACACCGCCCAATGACGGCTTTCTGGTCAGCACCGTGCCGACCGAAGCCGTTCGCGGCGACCAGGTTACCGTCAAGATTGACCATCGGCTGAATGACAAACAAAACCTGAGTGTCTATTACTATTTCAACGACGATCGCACGCTAAATCCATTTGCCAACTTCGAACTGGCTGGCGCCGATCTCCCCGGCTTCGGAGACGTTGTGGCTGAGCGCTTCCAGCAGTGGAACATCACTCATACCTGGACCATCAGCAACAACACGGTGAATGAGTTCCGCTTTAACTACAATCGCGAGGGCCAGGAGACATTTCAACATCCTGCGAATACCAACCTGGTGCAGCAGTCTTGCCCGCCGACTCCCGACTGGCAGAAGGCCGTGACCGGCGCCGCGCCCTGTTTTTACGGTGACGTTTCGGGCAACGCCTACGGCATCCATCCGTATCTCGGTGCCAACCGCGAGGGTCTTCCTTTTATCGCCATTTCAGGAGGATTCTCGCTCGGCAACGATTGGGAAGGGGAGCTTCCACAGGCAGGGAATTCTTTCCAGTGGGCGGATAGCCTAACCAAAATTTCGGGCAACCATACCCTTAAACTCGGCGTGGATGTTCGGCGGCAGCAGTTCAACCAGTTTTATTACTACAACATCAACGGAGAGTTTAACTATTACGGCGGCGGCACGAACGACGTAATTGCGACCAACCTGTATCCCAATTACCTGTTGGGTCTTCCCGATACCTTCGGAGAAGGTTCGGCTCAGGGCGAAAACATCCGCAACACCGGACTGTACTTGTTCGCTCAGGACAGCTGGAAGATCAGGCCGAATCTCACATTGAACTATGGGCTTCGCTGGGAGTTGAACACTCCACTTGCCGATAAGGCTCAGCACGTGGAGACTTTCCGCCCCGGCCAATCGTCGACGGTGTACCCATGCTTAAATACGGCACCCACCGGTGCTACCGATTGCACAACGCAAGATGCGATCGGGCTGGTCGTTCCGGGCGATCCCGGCGTCCCACCGGGCATGACCTCGACTTATTACAAGGCGTTCGCTCCCCGCATCGGGATTGCCTGGAGCCCGGGCAGTTCTGGTAAGACCAGCATGCGCGCAGGCTGGGGACTTTTCTATAACCCGATTGAGCAGCTTGTGCTGGCCCAATTCGGCGCGGAGCCTCCGTTTGGAGGGAGCACTACGCTTCCTGAGACGCAGTTCAATCTGCCTTTCCTCGGGCAGGACGGTGTGACCGGCTATCCGAATCCATTTCACGGAGTCGTGACTCCGGCAAGAGGCACCGCTCAGGATTGGGGGCTGTTCGAGCCAATCGATCTGTATGGCGATTTCCAACCCCACCTGCGATCACAGTATTCCGCGCAGTACAACTTCACCATCCAGCGCGAGTTGACGAAAGATATGAAGCTGGAGGTCGGCTACGTGGGCTCGCAAGGGCACCGTCTGCTGGCAACCCATGACATCAATTACTCGAACCCCCAGACGTGTCTGGACATTGATACGATTACAGACACCATAGGCACCGCCAATCTTGCCTGCGGGCCCTTTATCGAAGACAGCCCGTTCTCCGTGACCGTGCCCAACGGGTTCAACTTTCATATGCCCAATGGTACGACTCTGCAGGGAACGGGACAGACATTGAATTTCGTTGGCTTGCGGCCATATTCGTCGCCGCAGTGCGATCCCACAACTGGCAACGGCTGCCCGGCCGACGGCATCCCCGTCTTCACTGGCGTCTTTGCGCAGGACACGATTGCCAGTTCATCCTATAACTCGTTGCAGGTTTCCTTAGACAAGCGCTTCGCCCACGGCCTGCAATTTACCGCCGCCTACACGTTCAGCAAGTCCATTGACGAGGCCTCGAGCTTCGAGGGGATTTTGAATCCGCTGCCCGGAGCCAATAACAATTCGCTTTCGCTCTTCGATGCCCGCCATCGTTTCGTAATCAGTTACTACTGGCAATTGCCAACCAGAAAGTACAACGGTCTTGCCGGGAAAGTGCTCAACGACTGGGCCGTCTCCGGGATCACAACCTACCAGACCGGATTCCCGATTCACCTGACATCCTCTGCCGACAACGAGTTGATGAACAGTGACGATTTCGAATATCCTGGCACGCCTGACCAACTGGCCCCCTTACAGAAGCTACGCCCGCAGAGCAATGTCCCGAATATCGGCACGGGCTACTTTTTTAACCCAAACAGCTTTACTGAAAACGCCACTGACAATACCCAGCCAAAGTGCTCGGCCGGGGCGGTCTATGGTTGCTACGATCAGAGCCTGCTTGGCCGCATCGGCACGGCTCCACGCACGATCTGCTGTGGGCCGGGAATCAGTGAAACTGATTTTGTGGTAATGAAAAACATTCCGGTTAGCGAACGTACTCACTTCGAATTTCGAGGAGAGGTCTTCAATATCTTCAACCACACACAGTTCTACAATCCGGACGGTAACAGCAGCGACGGTACTCAGTTCGGCCAGGTCACCCAGGTGAAAGACCCGCGGCTGGTACAATTTGCTTTGAAGTTTTACTTCTAGTTTTGTCTGGAAACGCGTTTGTCACAAACCCAGGCGGCTTCAAACCGCCCGGACCCAATCTAATGGCCCACTCGGCCTGAGCATTCTTGGAGATCACGATGTACCCCGCATTGCAAAAAGAGCTCGATGCCTTCGAGCGTCGTACCCCGAAGTCCGCCGAGGCGCACAAGAAGAACCTGAAGCGCCTGCCGCTCGGCGTCGCCAGCAACTACCGCGCCTACGATCCATATCCCATCTTCGTTTCTGAAGCGTCGGGCAGCAAGTTCCGCGACCTCGATGGCAACGAATACATTGACTACAACCTCTGTTTCGGCACGCTCATGGCAGGCCATTCCCATCCCGCCGTGGTCAAAGCCGTCGAAGGCCGTCTGCACAAGGGCACCGCTTACGGCATGCCGCATAACATGGAGTGGGAACTGGCGGAAGAAATCTGCACTCGCTTCCCGATCGAGATGTGCCGCTTTGGCAACAGCGGAACGGAAGCGACCATGCACACCATCCGCCTCGCGCGCGCAGCCACTGGACGCGACAAGATCATCAAGTTCGAAGGCTGTTACCACGGGCTGCACGATGCGGCGCTGGTCAGCGTGAAGCCGCATCCGCCTGCCGACGATTTCGGTGACATCAAGAATCCGAAGCCGGTTTCGGGCGGCAAGGGTGTGCCCAAGGCAAGCCTGGCTAACGTGCCGATTGCGACCTTCAACGATCTTGAGACCGTCGAGCGCCGCTTCCGCGAGAATCCGAACGAAATTGCGGCTGTCATCCTCGAGCCGATCATGATGAACGTCGGAATGTGCTTTCCGCAAAAGGGATTCCTCGAAGGCCTGCGCGACCTTTGCGACAAGAACGGCGCGCTCCTCATTTATGACGAGGTCAAAACCGGCGCGAAACTTTGCTGGTCCGGCGCGTCGGAATACTACGGCGTGGCACCCGACATGATCTGCCTGGCAAAATCCATCGGTGGCGGATTCCCGCTGGCCGCCTTCGGCACCCACAAACGCGTCATGGATCTGATCTCCGATCACAAGGTGTTCCATGGCGGCACATACAACACGAATCCGATTTCCATGGCGGCAGGCATCGCGACGTTCCGCGAAGTCCTGACCCGCGCGAACTACTCGCTCATCGAGAAGCTCGAGAAGAAGTTAGTGGACGGCTACCGCAAAACCATCGCGAAGGTCGGTCTACAGGCTTACATCGCGAGCGCGGGCGCGAACGGTGCTCTGATGTTCTATCCGAAAGAAATCAAGAACTACCGCGACTGGCTCGCGATTGACACCGACGTGTGGCGTCACTACTGGTTTGGCATGGTCAACCGTGGCGTGATGTGCCAGCCGTACTGGTGGGATGAGCAATGGACGATCTCCGTCCAGCACACCGAGGCCGATATCGATAAGCACCTCGCCGCCTTCGAGGACATCGCCGCGTCGCTGACCGGCCATCAGCAGGAGCGGATGGGAGCCGTGGCCACGCACTAGGTTGTGTGGGGCGGACATTCTTGTCCGCCCCGCCCTAAACCACGCAGGGACAGCCGCCCTCGGCTGGCCAGCCGAGCGAAGCTTGGCAACCATGAGGAGTAAATTTGTCCACGACCGCCGACAGCCAGCCGCACCTCAAACGCGTCCTCGGACGTTTTGACCTGGTGTTGCTGTTTGTCGTCGCGGTGTTCAATCTCAACGTAGTCCCAAGCATCGCGGCGAATGGCGGCGTTACTGTCTGGCTCTGGATCATCTCACTCTTGCTATTTTTCTGGCCCCAGGGCATTGCCGTGATCGAACTGGCGCATCGTTACCCAGGCGAGGGCGGCGTCTACCTGTGGGCGAAAGAGGTCTTCGGCGACTTCCACGGCTTTCTCTCCGGCTGGTGTTACTGGACGAACAACATGCTCTACGTGCCGACCGTGATGCTCTATTTCGTGGGCGTGTCGGTGTTCGCGTTGGGGCCAGGACATGAAACGCTTGCCACCAAGGCTCCGTTTGCACTGACAGTTTCGCTCGCCCTTCTGGTTGTCCTCACGGTTCTGAACATCATCGGCCTTGGAGTGGGGAAGTGGCTTAACAATCTCGGAGCCGTCGGAACATTTCTCGCCGCGGGCGTGTTGATCGGTTTAGGCATAGTGATTTGGTCGCGCTTTGGCACAAGCCTTGTCGCTGCTGATTTTCGCATTCCGGCGGACCATAAATCTGTTTTGAATTCCTTCGGTGTTATATGTTTCGGTCTCGTTGGGTTGGAACTCGCATCGGTAATGGGTGACGAGATTCAGGATCCGCGCAAAATCCTTCCCGGCGCAGTGGCTTGGGGCGGAGTCATTTCCGGAGTTCTTTACGTCGGCGCAACGTTGACCCTGCTGATTGCCGTGGGAAAGAACGACATCAACGTGCTGCAAGGTATTGTTCAAGCTGTAAGTCACATGGCCGGACGCGTGAACCTCAGTTGGATCGTCGCTCCCTTCGCGGTTCTTCTCGCATTCGCGATTGCCGGAATCGGCTCGGCCTGGATGGGCGGCTCGGCGCGCATCCCATTCGTCGCGGGGCTCGACTCCTACATGCCGAGTTGGCTAGGAAAGGTGCATCCCAAGTACGCCACTCCCCACGCTGCATTAATCGTTCAGGCGATCATCTCGACGATCCTTGTGTCGCTGAATTTCTACGGGTGGTGGTTCTGGGACCAAATCGTCGACCGACTTGGGTTTGCTTCCCTGCACTTGACTTCAACGGGTTCAACTGAGGTGTTTCAGAAACTGCTGTCTCTGGCGGTCGTACTGCAACTCGTGCCGTTCCTTTACATGTTTGGTGCGCTCATCAAGTTCGCCTTCACCGAGTCGAAGCCGCGAGGTCTCTACGGGCGGAGAACACTATTTCTTGTCGGACTCAGCGGCTTCCTGACTACGACACTTGGCATCGGCCTAGCGTTCTTTCCCGCGCAGCAGATTACTTCGTTATGGTCGTATGAGATTTGGATGGTCGGAGGCACCGCCGTTTTCATCGGCTTAGCCGTTTTCTTCTTTTTTGTATACGGAAGACTGAAGCCGCAGGCCGCAGCAGTCGAGACTACTTGATTCGCAAGGAGGTCCTTATGCCAACTGGAATACAGACGGAAGTCAAGACCTACCAGATGTTCATCAATGGCGAATGGGTCGCCAGCGAGACGAACAAGACTTTTCCCGTCTATGATCCGTCGACCGAAGAAGTCATCGCGCAGGTCCCCAACGCCGATACCAACGACGTCAATCGCGCAGTCGCGGCCGCCAAGGCCGCATTTGAGGAAGGTCCATGGGCGACTTCCACTGCCCAGGAGCGCGGCCGTGTGTTGTTTCGCGTGGCTGAAAAAATTCGTCAGAATGTGCCGATGCTCGCTGAGCTCGAATGCCGCAATACCGGCAAGCCGATCGTCGAGGCCGAGTTCGATATCAATGACACGGCGACCTGCTTCGAATACTATGGCGGCCTCGCGACCAAAGTTGTCGGCTACGTGAATCCCGTGCCCGACAATGCCATGAGTCTATCGCTCAAGGAACCGGTCGGAGTTGCCGGCCAAATCATCCCGTGGAATTATCCGCTGCTGATGGCTGCTTGGAAACTGGCCCCCGCAATCGCCGCCGGTTGCACCTGCATTCTGAAGCCGGCCGAGCAGACTCCGCTCACCGCGCTCGAACTCGCGAATTGGTTCGATGAAGTCGGCTTGCCCAAGGGCGTGGTGAATGTGATCACCGGCTTTGGCGAGACTTGCGGATCGCCGCTGGTAAAGCATCCTGACGTAAATAAAATTGCTTTCACCGGGTCGGCGACCGTCGGCAAGATCATCGTGAAAGAAGCTGCCGACACGGTGAAGCGCGTCACTCTCGAACTCGGAGGCAAGTCGCCAAACATTTTCTTTGCCGACGCCGATTTCGAAGCCGCCATCGATGGAGCGCTCTTCGGCGTCTTCATCAATCAGGGAGAAGTCTGCTCGGCGGGTAGTCGTATCCTCGTGCAGAAATCGATCTACAAGAAGTTCGTCGAAGCCATGGCCGAAAAGGCGAAGAAGATCAAGCTCGGCCCGCCGCTCGATCGCGAGACCAAGATGGGCGCGCTTGTCAGCAAGGAGCAATACGACCGCGTGCTGTCTTATATCAAGGTCGGTAAGAAGGAAGCGAAAATTGCCTCGGGCGGCGCTCGCGCCGAGAAGTTTGCCAAGGGCTATTACGTGCAGCCAACCATCTTCTACGACATTGATAACAGCGCCCGTATCGCGCGCGAGGAAATCTTCGGCCCGGTCGCAGCCGTAATTCCCTTCGACGACGAGAAAGACGCCTTGAAGATTGCCAACGATTCCCCGTACGGATTGGCTGCCGCTGTCTGGACCCGCGATATCTTCAAAGCCCTGCGCACCGTCAAGGCTCTGCGTGCTGGCATCGTCTGGGTCAATCATATGCAGCCGACTTATGTCGAAGCGCCCTGGGGAGGATACAAGCAGTCCGGCTTCGGCCGAGAACTCGGGCCATGGGGCATCGAAGAATATCTCGAGACCAAGCAGGTCTATATCAATCTGAACGAAGCGCCGATCGGCTGGTATTGAAAGCTAGTTGCCAGTTGCCAGCAGCAGTTACCAGTTAGCCCGACTCCGGCTGTCGTGGGCGGTTACTGAGAACTGAGAACCGAGAACTGAGTACTTGCTTATGTCCACCATTCAACTTCGCACATCCATTCCCGGGCCGCGTTCCCAGGCGTTGATGAAACGGCGCAACGCGGCCGTTGTTCAGGGAGCGTTCCATGCCACGCCGATCTTCATAGACAAAGCCGAAGGTGCGGTCGTCGAGGACGTTGACGGCAATCGCATGATCGACTTTGCCGGAGGGATTGGGTGCCTAAATACTGGACACCGCGCTCCCGCGGTAATCGAGGCCGTGCGGCGGCAGCTTGATCGCTTCCTGCATACCAGTTTCAACGTGCTCCCTTACGAGAGCTATGTCGCCGTTTGCGAGAAGCTGAATGCAATTGTGCCGGGTAAAGGTCCGAAGAAGACCTTGCTTGTAAACACCGGCGCCGAAGCCACCGAAAATGCAGTCAAGATCGCGCGCGCTCACACGCGGCGGCCAGCGATCGTTGCTTTCGAAGACGCTTTCCACGGGCGCACTTACATGGCGATGGCCATGACGAGCAAAACACATCCGTATAAGGCGGGCTTCGAACCGTTTCCGGCCGAGGTCTATCGCATCCCATACGCGTACTGCTACCGCTGCTCTTACTCGATGACTTATCCGTCGTGTGAAGTCTTCTGCGCGAAGCACCTGGAAGATACATTCAAGCGAGTGGTAGCCGCTGAGTCGGTCGCGGCCGTGATCGTCGAGCCGATTCTCGGCGAAGGCGGATTCGTCACTCCACCTGCGGAATTCTATCCCATGCTCGGCGAAATCTGCCGTAAGCACGGCATTCTGCTGATCGCCGACGAGGTGCAAACGGGATTCGCGCGCACCGGAGCCATGTTTGCCTGCGAACGTCTAGGCCTCGATCCTGATCTGGTGGTCATGGCCAAATCGCTTACTGGTGGCTTGCCGATGGCCGCGGTTACGGGACGCGCTGACATCATGGATGGTCCCGGTTCCGGCCAGTTGGGCGGCACGTTTGCCGGCAATCCCGCAGCCTGCGAAGCGGCGCTCGCTGTGCTCGACATGATCGAGAGGGAGAATCTCTGCGCTCGCTCCAACGTGCTTGGGGAACGCTTCCGCAAGCGCGCGGTAAAGTGGCAGTCGCAATGGGAACTCGTTGGCGAAGTGCGCGGATTGGGCGCGATGCAGGCGCTGGAACTGGTGCGCTCAAAGGCAACTCGACAGCCAGCCGGCGGGGAGACCAAGCAGGTGTCACAATACTGTTACGAGCACGGTCTGGTGACGATCACGGCAGGTTCCTATAGCAATGTGATTCGGCTGCTGATGCCACTCGTCATTACCGACGCGCAGATGGATGAGGGCCTGGATGTGCTTGAATCCGCACTCGCTCAGGTAGCTGAACGTAAGCCCGCGCTGACGGCGCAATCAGGAAAGACAAACTTATGACCATTGAAACCACTGTTCCCGCCATGACTGGCAAAGAAATTGTTGATCTTACCAGGAAGCACACGCTCTATGAATGGTCGGCGCAATCCAAGGTCGATCCGATCCCCGTCGCTCGCGCCAAAGGCATTTACTTCTGGACGCCGGAAGGGAAGCGCTTCATCGACTTCAACAGCCAGTTGATGTCGGTCAACATCGGGCATGGCGACGAACGCGTGATCAAGGCGATTACCGAGCAGGCTTCAACGCTCGCCTACGCGAATCCGTTTATGGCGACGGAAGTCCGCGCTCGCCTCGGCCAGAAGCTCGCCGAGATTGCGCCTGGCGACATCGATACATTCTTCTTCACCAATGGCGGAGCGGAAGCGAACGAGAACGCGATCAAGCTGGCGCGGTTCTATACGGGACGGCACAAGATCATCGCGCGTTATCGCTCCTATCACGGCGCAACTGCTGGAGCCATCAGCCTGACTGGCGATCCGCGGCGATGGGCTGTAGAACCGGGAATGCCTGGCGTTGTGCGCGTGCTCGATCCTTATCACGGAATCGAGCGCGGCTGGGAATCGGCCGAATCGTCACTGGCGACGATCGAAGAGACCATTCAGATGGAAGGCCCGCACACGATTGCTGGCTTCGTTCTTGAACCTGTCACGGGAACCAACGGCATTCTTCTTCCGCCTGACGGATATCTCGAAGGCGTGCGGAAGCTTTGCGACAAATACGGCATTCTGATGATTGCCGACGAAGTTATGTCGGGATTCGGACGCACTGGCGAATGGTTTGCCGTCAACCACTGGAAAGTTGTTCCTGACCTGATGACGATGGCCAAAGGACTTACCTCGAGTTATATCCCTCTCGGCGCGGTTGGCATGCGCCAGCGCATCGCCAGGCACTTCGACGACAACGTGTTCTATGGCGGATTGACTTATAACTCGCATCCGATGGGCTGCGCGACTGCGCTGGCGACCATCCGCGTGTATGAAGAAGACAACTTGATCGAAAACGCACGGAAGATGGGCGCAGTTATGAAATCTCTCGGTGCTGACTTACTGACCAAGCACCGGTCAGTTGGCGCGGTGCGCTCGATTGGATTGTTCGGAATTGTCGAGTTGGTGCGCAGCCAGAAAACTCTCCAGCCCATGGCCCCATTCAACGGCACATCCGATGAAATGGTAGCGCTCGGGACGTTTTGCCGCGAACACGGACTCTACACACTCGTGCGCTGGAACACTTTCTTCACGAATCCTCCGTTGTGCATTAGCGAGGAACAGATGCGCGAAGCGTTCGCGATCATCGACCGAGGGCTCGATGTCACGGATGCGGCCGTGAAGGACTAGCCCCAGCTTTCAGGCGGCAGGTGTCAAGCCTCAGGAAAATCAAAGCCAGGAGCGAGGCGTGCGTTTCCCGGGGCTAACGCTGGTACGGAGGTTGAGCCTGGATGCGCGAGGTGCGCAATTCTGCGTCGCGGGAGGGAACGGTGGTGGGGTCGTGGTGCGTCTGGGCGGCGTGATGGTTGATGGCGGCTGCGGCCTGGGTGCGCAGGTTGCCCGCTTTCGCATCGAAATCGAGCGTTGTGACGCTGTGGGTACAGCGCGTGCACGCGAACTTTATGCCGTTCTTGATGCGCTCAGTCCGGTAGGATTTCACTTGCTGAATTGTAGTCTTCCTGCGGGCGAAGGCGAAGACGCGATAGTGGGGCAGCGAAGGTAATGCTGTCGCGCATTGAAAGATGCTCGTTCCGCAGGCTGCCGCCGAGCTTGGCTCGGCTTGGACAGCCGAGGGCGCCCGTCGCTCCATGTCATATCTTCACTGTGCCAGCCGGTTGTATTTCTTCAGCACCTCGCGCAGGCGATCGTGCGGGAGAGCAATCGCCGTGTGGCCGTCAATGCCGGTCATCGTGTCGGCAGCGACCATCGCGTTTATTACCGCTTCTTCGGTGGCCTGAACCGTAGCGAGAAAGATTGGATCCAGGCTGTCGTTGGGAAGCATTTTCAGATCGTGAATGCCCGTGGGGCTGGCAGCGCCGGGATTGGCGGTGGAGAAGGCGACAAAGATATCGCCCGACCCGTCGCCCGAGTAACTGCCATCGCGGCCGAGTCCGAGGGAGGCGCGGCGGGCTACGCGCTTGAGTTGCGTGGGGATGAGCGGAGCGTCGGTGGCGATGACGATGATGATGGAGCCCATGTCGTCACTACTCTGGTAAGCACGGTGCTCGGGGATCTCTTTGCCGACGGGAACACCGGCAATGCGAAGCTGGTCGCGGCGTCCGTAGTTACACTGCACCAGCACGCCGACGGTGTAGCCGCCGCTCTTGGCGTCTAGCACGCGCGAGGCGCTGCCGATGCCGCCCTTGAATTCGTTGCAGATCATGCCCGTGCCGCCGCCTACGTTACCTTCTTCGGCCGCACCGCTGTGCGCGGAGTCGAGTGCGTGAAAAGCGTCCTCGGATTTGACGTGGAATCCATTGATGTCGTTGAGCCAGCCGTCCCAGGTTTCAGCGACGACGGGCAGCGACCACCAGTAGCCTTCCATGTCGGGCGCGCCGTGCTTCACTTTCCAGGCAATCACCGCGTCGCGCACGATGCCGACGCTGTGGGTGTTAGTGATCATCACGGGGCCGTCGAGGAATCCGGAGTCTTCGAGCCACGTAGTCCCGGTCATTTCTCCATTGCCGTTGAGCGTGAACCAGGCGCCGAAGACAGCATCGGTGGAAGCTTTGCCGCGCGGCAGAACGGCGGTGACGCCGGTGCGGACCGGGCCTTCGCCGACTTTGAGTTTACCCTCGCCCGAGATAAGCGTGGTATGCCCGACCTCGACGCCGGCGACGTCGGTGATAGCGTTGAGCGGGCCGGGCGTGCCGTCGAACGGGACGCCGAGATCGCGGGCTCGGGGCTTGGACTGGCCGAAGGCAACGATGCTGAGGGCGAAGGCGACGACAGGGAGAAGAAACGAGGGGCGCGCAAATCGCATCATAAGGGAAGCCACCATGGTGATAAGTTCAAACGTAATGACGCTGAACGCGGCAGTATAGAACATCACAGGCAGGGGTGATTTACAATCCTCTCAAGCTGGCAAGGAGAAGACATGGAGAACTGGAAACGGGCGGCGATTGCGGGATCGGCGGCCGCGGCGATCCTTCTGCTGATGAAGGGGAGACGTCCGGCGGCGGTGCTGGTGGGAAGCGTTGGCCTCGCCGTGCTGGCGTCGGAATATCCAGACAAGTTTGAGAAGATCCGCGAGGAACTGCCTTCCTACGTGCGGCAAGGAACGCGCTTTCTGGATGTGGCGATGAAGATCGGAAACAAGATCGGCGAATTCACGGAAAGGCGCGCGCTGGAGGCGTTTGAGGAACTAGGCGAGTATTGAAGGATGCTTGCTAATTGCTGTTCCGCATTCGCTCCGCCATCGGTTAAACCGTCTTGTGCTTGCACTTCGCGAGTGGCCTCTGGCTAGGACTGCCTACTCAATCCCCAGCTGTTTCCGCGCATCCGGGCTCAGCCGCTCGGGCGTCCAAGGGGGATTCCAAACTACATTGACCGTGGCGTTGCGGACGCCGGGGAGTTGCTCGACGCGCGATTTGACCTGAGCGCTGATGTTGACATGCTCCGGACAGCCCTGTTGGGTGAGGGTCATGTCGATGGTGACGTCCTGCTGGTTATCGGGCGCGGAGTCGAGGCGGATGTCGTAGATCAGGCCGAGGTCGACGATGTTGACGGGGATCTCGGGATCGTAGCACTGCCTGAGGGCGCTTAGAACGTCGTCCTGGGTTAGTGGAACATTGGTTAGTGGCATGTTGGTCCTAGTCTAGCTCAGCGATGTTTCGAGAATCCTGATTGGCGAAGGAGCGCAGGTTCATCGATATGGCATTGGATGCGGAGGCGCGGAAAAAGCTGCAGGTCGTGTTGGCGCTGGGGATTGTGATCGCCGGGGCGCGGGCGGCGTACATCGTGTACGAACGGCACGAGGCCATGAAGGAAGACGTCGCGCCGAAGCAGGCAGTGCCGCTCAAAGCGGATTACTACGTTACGCCAAAGAAGCTGCATCCGTTCGATCTGAAGTCGGCGCGCGAACTGACGAAGCAACCGGTCTGGGTAAAGCTCGGCGGCCAGATTACGTACTATCCGTGGGACCGCACGCGGCATCGGGCGGAGTGGGGTCATGAGGCGGGAACGCTGGGGCCGCTCGAGCAGCTTGCCATCACGGACGTGGCGACGGATGTGCCGCCGAAGGCGGGCGGGACTAAGCAGGTGATGGTTCTGTTCGAGCTCGATGGGAAGGCCTATGCGGCGCCGATTGGGGTCGAGAAGGATGGCGAGTTCAAGATCTATTCGGACGACATTTTCTTCATCCAGGATCCGCGGGAGCTTTACAAGCACTGGCCCGCCGATGTGTGGAAAGCGATTGACGCGCACCAGGTGCAGCAGGGGATGAGTGAGTTGCAATCCAGTTTTGCGCTTGGGCCGGGTGTGCCGGTAGGCTCGGGCGATTACGGCTGGCGGACGCTGCGTTATGCGAACGACGGCAAGCCGCTGACGATCGCGTTTGAGAACGACAAGGCGGTCGGGATCAAGGCAGGGGCGTAATTTGGGGTCCGAATTAAGGTGATTTGTTTTGACAAGCTCCGATTTGTGAACTGTACACTTCGAATTGTCTAACTGTACAATTACCCTATGCTCCGGACTAGCCAAAACGGAAGTGTCGTGGTTTCAGCGCTCCATGCACGATCGAGCTTCGGCCGGCTCCTGCAGCGGGTCGAAGACGAACACAAATCGCTGGTGATTGAAAAGCGCGGCACACCGCGGGCGGTGCTGCTTAGCATTCGGGATTACGTGCGCCTTGCTACCCCTGAACCCGAAGTGCTTGCCATTCTCGGTGAGGAGTCGAAGCGCAACCGCACCGACCGGCTGTCCTCAAAGCAGATCGATCGAATCATTAAGGCCGCGCGCACACGGAATCCGAGGCGCCGATGATCCCGCTGCGCCTGGTCCTGGACACCAATGTCGTCGTCTCTGCGGCACTGAAGCCGGAAGGCCTGCAGCGCACCGTCTTGATCCTTGCACTGACTCGGCCGGCTCGGCTGTATATCTCCCCACCGGTTCTTGAGGAGTACGGCATGGTGCTGGCACGCCGGGAACTCCGGATCAGAAAGGGACTCCGGCAGCAGTTGCTGCAACTTATTGCCAGGCAAGCGCACACGGTTCGGCCAGGCCAGTCCCTGCAAGTCACAAGCGATCCCGATGACAATATCTTTCTCGAGTGTGCCGACGCCGCTCACGCCGACTATCTTGTGACCGGCAATCTAAAGCACTTTCCAAGGCATTGGAAAAAGACCAAGATCATCTCCGCGCGGGAGTTCATCGACATCGTCGCGCCGCATTTGCTGGCGTGAGAGACGTGCCGCGTCGCCACTGCCTTGCTCGGCGTTCTGCTTTTCGTTCTGATGTGCGCGAGCGCGCCCGTCGCCCCCCGCCTGTGCAGTACAATTTCGGGCATGAAACGAATCTTCGTTCTTGTTTCTTCTGTCCTTCTGTTTTCCCTTCTCAGCTTGGCCGCGCCGCGCACCATGCGGGTTGATTATTACCACGGCGGCAATTCCAAAGATGAGTGGTTCACGCTCGATCGCACGGTGCTCGAGCCTCTGGAGTGGCCCGGCAATCCCGCCAAGGCGATTGATGAGAGCGGGCTGGGTAACTACATGTTCGAGGTGCGCGAGCAGGGAAGCGGAAAGCTTCTCTATTCGCGCGGCTTCAGTTCGGCGTTTGCGGAATGGAAAACAACCGACGAGGCGCAGCATGCGAACCGCACCTTTTCGGAGTCGCTGCGCTTTCCCAGCCCGGCAGCGCCGGTCGAGATCTCTCTGAAGAAGCGCGACGAGAAAGATCCGACTGCGGGCTTTCACGAGGTTTGGAAGACAACGGTGGATCCGAAGGACAAGTTTGTCGACAGCTCACGTCCGCCTTCCCCGGGGCCGCTGCTTGCTCTGCAGAAGATGGGCGATTCGGCGACCAAGGTCGATCTGCTGGTGCTGGGCGACGGGTACACGGCGAAAGAACGCAGGAAATTTGAAAAGGATGCGCGGCGGTTCATGGAGATGCTGTTTGCGGCCTCGCCGTTCAAGGAGCACCGCAACGATTTCAACGTGTGGGGGCTGTGTCCGGCGGCAGAGGAATCGGGTGTGGCGCGGCCATCGAGTGGAATCTACCGCCGCTCGCCAGTCGGCGCCAGCTACGACACGTTCGACAGCGAACGCTACGTGCTCACCACGGAGAACCGCACCCTGCGCGACGTGGCGTCATTCGCGCCGTATGAGTTTGTCGAGATCCTGGTGAACTCGAACACCTACGGCGGCGGAGGGATTTTCAATCAGTATGCGACGGTCGCGATTGACAACGGGTGGTCGTCTTACGTTGGAGTGCACGAGTTCGGGCATCACTTCGCAGGCCTGGCGGATGAGTACTACACCTCGGACGTGTCATATCTTTCGCAGGAGAGGCGAACCGAGCCCTGGGAGCCGAATGCAACGGCGCTCCTCGATCCGGCGAACTTGAAATGGAAGGACCTGGTTGAGTCGGGAACGCCTCTGCCAACGCCTTGGCATAAGCAGGAGTTCGAAGCCATGGAGGCGGAGATTCAGAAACAACGTCATCAACTGCGAGCGGAAGGCAAACCTGAATCGGAGATGGAAGAGTTGTTTCGTAAAGAGCGCGAGAAAGAGGAAGCGCTGTTTCGCTCGGAAAAGTACGCCGCGAAGGTAGGCGCGTTCGAGGGCGCGAATTATGAGGCAAGGGGGTATTACCGCCCAGAGCTGAATTGCATCATGTTCACGCGCTACGACAAGTTTTGCGCCGTGTGCCGGCGGGCGATTGAACGGGTGATCGGGATGTATACCTAGCCGAATTTTCTAGAATGTGGCGCGGGCGTCCCCGCCCGCGAAAACGTCGCAATCAAGAACACCGCCGCGTGCAAGAGATGTCTGGTCAGGGGCCACCAAGATGTGTCCGCACGAACGCCACAATCTCGTCCGTGACATATGTTGGCGGGTGGATCGCGAAGGTCGGGCCGTTGGCTATGGGCTTCAGGGATACCTGCTTCCAGGTTGGAGCGGCGGAGTTTGCGGCAGCGTGCAGCAGTGCCGCATCGGCGCGGTCGAGAAACTGTTGGGCTGAGGATTTGAAGTCCGCAGTCGCGGGATCGAGCACTGTTAGGTAGAGATCCGGCTTCAGAAAGCGCAGGATGCTGTTGGATTCGATAATTGCGTTTTCGGAGTCCTTGAGAATCTCGCGAACACGCGGCATGGCCTCGGCCAGATGACCTTGCTCGGTCCGCACCCACCAGGAATGATCCGCTCCGGCAACCAGGAAGCGGGATGTGTCGGATTCTCCGGAGCGATCGCGCTCTTCGGTGACGGCCCAGGAGTGGTCGGCGGTGGCGCAATCACAAGGCGTGCCGTTGGCCGAGCAGACGCCGTGTCCGTATTGCGTGATCTTCAGTGCAGTCCAGTGCCGGTCGCGGAGCGCGGCGATCAGGCCGGCGACGACGCTGGTTTTGCCGACGCTGCGCGTGTGCCCGCCGATGACGATAATGGACATGGTCAGTAGTCGCCAGCCTCCGCGCTCACAAGCAGACTTTCCCAAACTCAAGTCGAAGAATGACGTTAAGTTATTGATTCTTAAATATTTTACGAATAAGTCCTTATTTCTCAAAGATCTGGCGATCGAAGGCGCTAAATCTTTGATTCTAAAAGACCGGACCTAGGGGGGCGACAAAATGACACTCACCAATCGCGCTTTGAGATGACAGCCATCACCGACTTCACTAACCTTTTTCTTTGGCTGACCTCGCCAAGAACGCCAATTCCTTAAGATACTCCCGGATGGGTCGAGCCGGAGTTCCCCAGAAAACCACGCCCTTGCCGCGAATTACCTTCTTGGTTGGAATGCCGCTTTGCGCGCCGAGGATCGCGCCTTCCTCAATACGCACGTGATCGGCGATGCCAACCTGTCCTCCGATAATGACGTTATCTTCGACGACTGCGCTGCCAGAAAGGCCAGTCTGCGCGGCGATTACGACATCTTCACCGATTTGAACGTTGTGCCCGACGTGAACCAGGTTGTCGATCTTCGTTCCTCGGCGAATGCGCGTCTCGTCGAGCGCGCCGCGATCAACCGTCGAGTTCGCTCCAATCTCAACGTCGTCTTCGATCACGAGCCGTCCGACCTGCGGGAATTGCTCGTAATGGCCGCTCTGCTCGTCGCGCACGTAACCGAATCCCTCACTGCCGAGCACGGCTCCAGCTTGTACAACCACGCGATTGCCGAGCACGGTGCCAGAGTAGATGGTCACATTGGCATCGATACGGCACTGGGCGCCGATTTCGACTCCATCGCCGATGACGCAGGCTGCCCCGATCGTGGTTCCTTCGCCGATTGTGACTTGTTTGCTGACGATCGCGCCAGCGGCGATGTCGACGTTGCCCCCGATTGTCGATGCCGCGACGATGGCGGAAGGATGAATTCCGCGGCCTTGGGCCGTAGCAGCGCCGAGAAGCTTGGCGGCTCGTGCGAAGCTCAGGCGTGGCTGAGCGGCAATGAGCAGAGGCTTGGAGGCCGATGCCTTCGCGGCAAACTCGCCCGCAATAACAGCGGCTGCAGAAGAGGCAAGCGCGGCGTCGAGATGCTTCGGGTCGTCGACGAAGACCAGGCATTCGGCGCCAGTCGATTGCAGGCTCGAAACAGTTGTCACGGCGATGTTGCCGTCGCCGAGCAGACGGCAGTTCAACTTCTCTGCGAGGTCGCGGAGGGTCGTTTTCATGGCTTCTACATTGTCGCGTCAGCGAGGGCTGCGCGCAAACGCAGACAGGGTGGTTCATTCGCAGTCAAGCGGAAGGCGAAAGCCCAGAGCTAAGAGCCTAATACAGCGGTTTCTCGCCCTCTGGGCGCGTTTTCCAGCGGCGATGGACCCAGAGCCATTGGTCGGGATAACGCCGGACGTAGTCCTCGATCACGCCGGTGAAGCGTGCAGTGTTGGCGACGACGTCGGCCTGGTCGTCGCCGGTGCGGATCAACTCTACTGCAGGATCGAAGCGCAGGATGTATCTACGGGTCTTCTCGTCCCAGATCGTGAAGCCCGGAACGACAGCCGCGTCAGTGCGCAGGGCGATGCGTGCCAGTCCGCTCGCCGTGCAGGCGGGAATTCCGAAGAAATCGACGAACACACCTTGCGGCGGAGTCATGTTCGTATCCATGAGGATGCCCACGGCTTCACCGGCGCGCATCGCCGCCAAAAGTCCGCGAACAAAGTCGTCTTTGCCCACAGTTCGGTTGCCGTGCATGGTGCGATAGTGATCGACCAGCCGGTTGAGGTACGGATTGTCGAGGGGACGCATGACGATCCACAGAGGATGGCCCTGCAACGAGTGCGCGAAGGCGGAGAGTTCCCAGGCTCCGAGATGGCCGGTGAGAAACAGAACACCTTTGCCGCGGGCCAGGGCGCGTTCGTAGTTTTCGAGGCCGTCGTAGACGATGATGTCAGAGACGTTCTCGCGGGTGTAGGTGGGGAAGAGACAGACTTCTGCGAGTTGGCGGCCGAGCGAGACGAATTCTCCGCGCAGGATGCGTCGGCGGTCTTGATCGGACATGTTAGGGAAGGCGAGAGTGAGATTGCGGATGCCCACAGCGCGCAGACGGGGATGAAGGTGGTAGACGGTCAATCCAATAGCGATGCCGATGGCGCGTGCGACACGCCGGGGAACGAGGCCCAGAAGCTTGATCCAGGGCCAGACCAGGGCGTATTCGAGGCGTTCTCGCACTAGCCGGAGTTTAGGGGTTGAGCGCTTCGGAAGCAAGGCAGCTCGAGCGACTGCAATGTCGTGTCTCAACGCCTCACGCGTCTTCGGCCTATTTTGCTTTGATGATCTCGCTCAACTCGTCCGGTTTCGAAGCATCGCGCACCAAATGTGGATACTGCTCTCCGCCGTGGTAGTCGAACTTATAAGTGTGAAGGTAGTCGGCGTTCTCAACCAGCAATTCAAGCGGCGTCGAACTGGTCTTAGCTTCTTTCAATGCGTCGCGCAGAGAGTCATCCGAAAACGCCCTGCCGTTGACCGCAATAACTTTCATTCCCGATCCAATGCCGGCTTTCGCTGCCACCATGCCCTCAATGGTATCGACGATGACGCCATCCCGGTGGAGCAGCAGGCCGATCGAGTAGGCGGCGTCGATGCCATTGCGTCCCTCTTCGGCCCTTTCCAGTTCCGAGCGCTTGTCGTCATACGTCAGCTTCCAGCCGCTGGCTTCGAGGCCGGCCAAGGGCGCGCCGGGACCGTGGTTGGTCAGGCGTTCGGTCCAGAACTTGTCCCAATCGTAGGGAGTGACCTGATTCAGCGTTTTGACCACGTCCTCGAAGCTGTAAGTTTTGACCTGCGGAGGCCCGCTTTCGCCGCCGTAGAACAGGCGGCAAAAGTCATCCATCGATTTGGCGCCGTGCGTCTCCTGACGGATGATCATGTCGACCCAAAGCCAGTTCAAAACGTCTTCGTCGTAGTAATCGACGGTTCGACGCCAGGATTCCCACTGCGAGGGACCTCCTTGCATGGCGGGCACACCATCGGCTGTATCCTGCAGGTTGCGCCATGTGCGGCCCGGCGTGTGATCGAGGCGGGCCGCAATTCTCGCGACGTTATCGCGAAATTGCTCGGGCGTGCGGATACCGCTGCGCGCGCTGAGAACATCGCCCAGGTACGAAGTCAGGCCTTCATATACCCACAGCAGGTCATCTTGCATGGGCTTCTGATAATCGGGAGTGGCTAGGTCCGCGGGACGGCGGTATTTCCCGTTCCATGAATGAACGTATTCGTGCGATAGCAGCCCCGCGGCTAACAGGCGCTGGCCGGGATCGACCAGCGCGCGCTCGGCGCTTCGGCTGTCGTTCGATTCGTGGTGCTCCAGACCGAAATGCGCCACGTGGTCGCTCAGGCTGTAGAGGAAGTGATAATCGCGGAAATGTTGTGCGCCGAAGAGTTTCTGAGCCTGGCCGGTGAGGTTCTTGTAGTGATCGAAGACTTCAGGCGGCGCCTCGAGGGCGGCGGCGCTGTCGGCGGCAATGTCCAGTTCCTGCGGGGGATTGTCGCTCAGGGGAACAACACGGAAGTACTCACCCGAGATCACCGGCGAATCGACGAGCATGGTCAGCGCAACGGGCTGAAACTTGATTTCTCCGGTCGCTTGAGCCTGCTCCTCGACCGGCAGTGGGGTCGCTGACTTCCAACCAGGAGGCAGGCGCAAGCTGGCCTCATACGATAACTCGTCGCTCGTCCAGCCAGCGGGATAGAGCAGGACGGTGTTCCAACTGACGACCGCCATTTTGTCGGTCGCAGAGGCCGCGCCGGTGTACATACCACGGCTGCCGGCCCCAGGAGACACAAAGTCCAGTGCGGCTTCGATCCTAGAGACTCCTGCGGGGACTTCGACGTGGAACGTCCAGCCATCGACCAGATCGCGGCGCCACTTCAGGGACTGGCCATTGGCGGTGAAGGTGAGGCCGGTAAGATCCTGAATCGGCCCGGTAGGCCCGTGCTCGCCGGGAATCCACTTTGGATAATAGAGGGTCAGTGTTCCGGGCGCGGCGGGAATGGTAAGCCGCGCGTGGAAGATCTTGCGGGCAGCTTCGCTGGCATCGAGCGAGAGTGTGATTCGCGGGGCTGATCTTGGCGTCGCGCCTTTTGGTGTTTTCTGCGCTTTCTGCGACACTGCGAGCGCACCGCAGATCAGAAACGCCACACAACAGCGGATTACAACGCGTCTAACTTTCATGGTGCCCTCTCTCGGAAGTAACAGCGGAAGAAATAGCAATATATCAGGGAAAACGGTTGGGTCACAGGAGTTGCACTAAATGCGCTCGAGGTGGTGTAGCAGCTTGCGGCTGCGCGCCTTCATTGCAGGCGTGCCATTCTGCATGGCCTTGCGGAGAACCTTGATTGCGATGTCTCGAATTGCCCGGTCGTCGTGGGCCAAGTCAGCAAGTCCCTGAAGAGCGGAGGTTTTCACGATGGAACTCGAAGCTTCCAGGTAACGGTTCATCAAAGACGCCGCAGATTGCCGCTCCGTTGCGCTCAGGGAGAGCCGCGGAACCATCGCCGCTAAATGCCATTGCAGTTCTTGCTGCTGGGTTTCGGCCATCAAAGCCAGCAATTCATCCTTGTGTGGCTGGAGCAGTACAGGAGTCTTCCTCGAGACCTTCTCGGCGGCATCGGCCGCTCGCATCCGAACCAGCGGATCGTCGGACCGCAAACCGGCGATCAGTTCGGGAAACAGGCCCGGATCTTTGGACACGATTGCCGCTACCTGGTCAGCGCGGCCAATCGACCTTCGATCACCGCCGCCCAGAAGAGCGAGTATGTTTTGTCGCGTCATCGAGCGGGATAGTACTACTTTCGAGGGCTCGTATTCGTCGCAGGGATGGATGCTAAACGTTCCCGGCCCGCAAATCTGAGCCTGGACGGGCGAGGGTGCCCGTCGCTCCACGAGCTTTTATTTCGCCGCGGACTGAGCCCATTTCGCGAGCGTACTCAAGAATGGGTAGGCGGACTTGGGCGCCTCGATTTCTCCCTTGAGAGAAGTTTTAAAAGGCACCATGTGGCCGTAGAACTCGCGGGTGCTGTCTTTGTCCTGCTTGATGACGGCGCCATTGAGTTCAAGTCCGGCGAACAAGCCGCGGGAGCGCGAGTAGGTCAGAACCTGCGCGCGCATTTTCCAATCGGTATCGGCGGCGGCATGGCGTCCGACAGGCCCTGCCGCGGCACTGGCATCGGCGCCCAGCTTGAACTTGCTGGCTAGCAGGTTATTCATGCCTTCCTTGTTCATGATGAGCATGACGACGTCGGTTGCCTGGCCGCCAATCTGCAAACCGAAACTGCCGCCGCCGATCACGAAGAACGCCGGCGCGCTCCAGCCCTTTTCGGTGCGGCAGCTGGCGACACCTTTGCCATAACGGCCGCCGAAGACGAAGCCTCCGTTGAGCAAGGACGGAACTACAGCCACGCAATCTGCCGAAGCAAGAATTTCTTCGGGGATGCGCTGGTCCGGGGCAGCCTGAATTTCATCGAGCACAGTGCCGGCTGCTTCGACGCGCCCAGAGGCCTTCGTGTTGGCTTCCGAAGCCTTGGTGTCATCTTGGGCGGAAAGAAGCGGGGTCAAAAAGCCAACCAATACAAAAACCACAAGAAGCTTTCGCATCATGCCTCACCTGGAAGATCAAAATATGCAATCGATTGTTTCTTGATTCTAAACGATCGAGAGCCGGTTTTCATAAATGCCTCAACACAATCATGAGACAAGCACGGTGAACAAAGCTCTGGTACGCAGTGAAAGTTCGGTCGTAGCGCACCTGCACCCGCAGAAGTTCGGCAGCCGAGCCAACCGTCACTGCCAGCTCGCAATCAGATGCCAGCGCTACACTTCATCGACTGCGGTAATGATTTCGCCGGTCGCGGTGCTAGCGTCGAGCGCGAGATAGGCGTCTGGCGAATGTACGCCGCGTCGTGGTATGTTTACCCCTCCCATTGTCTGGGTGCTCCTGTGGTTCAAAGCCTCTGCCACCAGGGACAAAGGGTTTCACGGAGCGGCCCCCTGCGTATGCCGAAACGTATTTCCTCTCAACGCACCGCGCGTTCTCCTCAAATTCACGCGGCAAAAACTGCGCGGACGGATCAGTTTCCTGCCGACCGTCCGTTTGCTCCCGGCTACGGAATTGTGGGACCGCAGGATGGGCTTGGTCTGCTGCCGTGGACGTGGGTTGCGCGCAAGATGAACCGCTGCCGTACGTTTTGGGTGGCCACGATCCATCCTGGGACGACTCAGGCGCGTCCGCATGTGATGCCGGTGTGGGGCGTGTGGGTGGACGACGCATTTTTCTTTTCCACGGGCCGAAAATCGCGCAAGGGACAGAATCTGGCAGCCAATCCGGCCTGCACCATCGCAAATGATGATGGGGAAGAAGCGGTGATCGTGGAGGGTCAAGCGCGCGAGTTAGTCGGTGCGGCTCTGCTGGAGCGCGTCGCGGCCGCTTACAAGAAGAAGTACAAGATGGATCCGCGCGGCATGGGCGAACCGATCTTCAAGGTCGAGCCGGCCAAAGTGTTTGCGTTTATCGAAAAGAGTTTTCCGAAGTCGGCGACGCGGTGGAAGGTGTAGGGCGGCCGTCAGGGGCGAAAGTGTTTGCGTGAGAACTCGTCTTTCGCCCCTTCGGGGCTGGATCGTTTCCCACGTGTACCGACGGTTTGCGCCGTGGGCTGCGTTCTTACGCCGCGTCGCGGCTGACAATCGCAGACGCGCTTCCGCTGCACGTTGGGAATTTGAGTTCTCACGCACACACTAAAGCCCCGTTCTACAATGCGGGCTGATCGCAACGGTGAACGGGTGCGCCAACCAAAAAGCACTGCGGCACACAAAATCCTACGACAAACGGCGGATCAGGAGCATGGTCTGATCGTCGGCCTGCTTGCCGAATTTCAAGGTGCGCGCACGAAGTTCCTGATAAATCTCGGGGAGCGGCTTTTCGGCGCATGCTGCCAGTGCTGATTTGAAATCCTCCATTCCGATCTCTTCTTCTTGCGAGTCGAAAACCTCCGTGAAGCCGTCGGTGATCAGGGCAAGCAAATCTCCCGGGGGAAGGCTGATCTTTGAAATCGCAAACTGCTGATCCTTGAACATTCCGATGGGGAGGTTTGAGTCGGAGTGTTCGATGACGGTTTTACTCAATTTCTGATAATGCAGAATCGGGAGGTGGCCGGCGAGAGCGAAGCTGAGATCGTCCTTTGCGCCGCTGATGTAGGCAAAAGTGAGATAGTTTGCCGGAGCGGTGACGGGCTGCAACACGTCGTTCAAATCGCTGAGGAGTTCGGCCGGCTTGTGAATTTTCGTCAATTGCATAGCCGCCGCGCTCTTGATCATGGACATAAGGATGCCTGCCGCGACGCCATGGCCGGAGACGTCGGCCACATAGGCGTGCCACATTCCTTCGCTTTGGACGATATCGAAGAGGTCGCCTCCGACCTCGCTGCTGGGCACGGAACTGCCGAACATTTCGAAATTGCCGATCGTCTCGTGCCTCTGCGGGACGAGGGTGCGATGGATTTCGCCGGCGAGGCGGACCTCGGTTTGTGTGCGAAAGAAGCGGTTGCCTTCGCGGCCGAAGAAGACCAGAAATAGGACGTAAGCCGCTACCATCAGCGCCACTTCAACCGAAGCGTCGAGGATGAGTTTATGTTTGAGTTCCGGAAGTTTTCCTGCCAGAGAATGAGTGGCCGGCCCATACCGTTTTACAAGATAGTTCAGCGAGAACTGCAGTGCGGCTAATACCCCGAACGCCCAGTATCGTCTCGTGGTTCCAGCGTACGCCCACACAATGGCGAACGTCCCTGAGATCACGACGGTCCAAAAGACTTCTGCTGCAGTCTGCGATTGGAAATTCGCGCTGGAGAAGACCAGAATCAGTGCCCCGAACAGGCAAAACACTCCGGCGAAGAAAACGATGGACGAGGAAAGCGGCACCGTTTTCCAGGAGTGCAAATTAGCGTTCCAAGACTCCATAGTTTCCCGCAGGAGAATATCATCAACCGGCTACAGATTTCTCAGGCTTCGTTCTGCGGACAAATGCGCCCCAGTCAGCAGCAACATGCCCGTTAGGAACGCCCAGAACATCAGGCTGACGGAGATGGCGAAGGGACCATAGACTTCGCCGAAGTTGAGAAACGGGAGCGCGAAGATGTAGATGTATTTGAGCGCCTCGGAAAGCAATCCCATGATTACGGCGGCCGGAAGTACGGCCTTGGCCGAAACTTTGCCGTTGGGCAGCAGCCAGTAGACGAGGAAGAAGATGGCGATGCTGGCGCCGATCGAAAATACCTTCATGGTGAGGAAGCCGGCCAACCGCACATACCACGCGCCATAGCCGTGGAGAGCGCTTTTCAGGACCGCGACGTTTCCGGCGGTGAGGCCGACCGAGAGCAGCGCCAGCGATCCGCAGGCAAAAGCCAGGCCGAGCGAGATCAGCTGATTGCCGACGTAGGAGCGGTTGTTGGGGAATCCCCAGACGCGGTTGAGCGCCACTTCGAGCGGCATGAAGATTCCGGTGGAACCGATGAGCAGCATGACCAGCGAGAAGACCTGCGCGCGATGGTGGGAGGTGACAAGCGCATTCAGGTTGCGGATGACGAACTCCTGGCCCGTAGGCAGGTAGTCGCGCAACAGGTTCTCGACGACGTCATACATAACCTGCGAGTGGATAACTTTGCGGATCAGCGTCATCAGCAACAGCAGGAACGGGAAGAACGACAGAATGGCATTAGCGGCGACGGAGAATGCGAAGGTGTGGACCTCGGTGCGTAACAGATAGCGCGAAGTGGAAACCAGCAGGCTGTGGCCGCGCGCGGGGCGAAATTCGGCGGCGCCTTTTTTGTCGGAGAGCCCGGTGGGAGTGATGGAAGACACGTTTATTCAAATATTATCAAACAGTTAGGATTCGGCGGCGCGCTTGATGGCGTTCGCCCCGGGGGCGTCGGCCCTTCAGACCTCGCCACCAGTTGCCTGCCTCTCATCGCCCATGCTCGCCGCGTCGCACCCTTCCACGTCCTTCGGTCATAATTCTGCGCTTAATTTATTGTCATTCATTTCGCTCTTGCCATCTGCCATCTTCCTGCTATTATCTGGTGCTCGTCAGCGGGACTGGCTGGCGATGATCATCACGGTTGACGTTTCTGTGTGTGCAGTTCGATATTTGCGCCATCGTCTTTGCGGCTCCGTTGCGTTTTGTCTCGGGTGTAAGGCCCGGCCGAACGCGGGGAGCCGTTTCTGCTGATGGGTGAATTTTTGGCATGCGGGAGCGTTGCCGAGTATCTTGCGTCCTTTGAGGGGGCGTGCCGTTTCTCGCACGAGCGGCGGGACAAACAAACAAGAGACGCGGGAAATATTTTTGAAAATGAGGCGAAAGGAGTTTTTTGTGAGAGAGAAGGGGACTGTGAAGTGGTTCAACGGGGCGAAGGGATACGGATTCATCCAGCGCTCCACGGGTGAGGACGTGTTCGTGCACTTTTCCGCCATCCAGGAGAACGGCTACCGTTCGCTGAACGAAGGGGAGACGGTCGAGTTCGACCTGCTGAAGGGGCCGAAGGGCTTCCAGGCAGGGAATGTGGTGCGCGCGGCATAGCGGATTCTCCAACCAGTTCGCAAACCCTCTCGTTCTGTGAGAGGGTTTTTTATGCTGACTTGCTGGTCGCGGGAATTCTCAACGTGCGTTCTGCCGCCAATGTACTCGCAACCTTCTATTCGGCGTCAGGAGAATAGATAGCACGTTCCGCGAGCAGCCCGATACCGCGGGAGCATCATCCGCGGAGCGCATCAGCCTTTGGAGGCCATCTCTCTGGATCGTGGCTTGCGTTCGTACGGTACATACACTGGTTCCCAGATATTTGCCTGCAGTTCGCCCTCCAGGTTCTCTTCGCCCGAAAGCTGCGACTGGCCATCTTGAATGGCCTGCCTACCCACGGCCTGCGCGATCAAGAGACTGATTTGACGCGAATCCGAAAGCGGCGGCAGAAGGCTGGCCTTCTTATCCTTTTGCGTGGGGGCGAGACGTACCAATTCCTTGGCTGCGGCCATGACCATCGCATCGGTGACGCGTTTCGCTTTGGAGGCAATGATCCCGAGAGCAAGCCCGGGAAATATGTACGAGTTGTTGGTCTGGTCGATACGAATCTTCTTTCCCCAAATCCTCACCGGTTCGAACGGACTTCCGGTACCGATCAGCGCCCGTCCTTCGGTCCAATCCACCAGGTCCTGAGGAGTTGCTTCGCAACGTGAGGTGGGGTTCGAAAGCGGGAAGATGACGGGCCGAATTGTGTGCTTGGCCATTTCGCGCACTGCCTCCTCGGTGAAGGCTCCAGCTTGACCAGACACGCCGATGAGGACCGAAGGCTGGGCATGGCGGATCACGTCCAGCAAAGTGATATCCCGATCCGCCTGTCTCCAATTTCGTACTTCCTGTTGTTTGCGGGCGTAGGGTAGCTGTTCGGGCCGGACATCTTTGCCCTTTTCTGTAATCAGGCCGTAACGATCGATGGCGTAGAAGCAATTGCGAGCTTCCTGTTCCGAGACGCCCTTCTCCTGCATGAACTGCGTTAACAGAGTGGTGATGCCGATGGCGGCGGTTCCGAAGCCAAATACCACGATCTTCTGTTGCTCCAGCGGCACGCCCGTCACGTTGATGGCGGAGAGCAGCGTTGCGGTCGCTACCGCCGCAGTGCCTTGAATATCGTCGTTAAAAGTGCATAGTTGGTCTTTGTAGCGAGCCAGAAGCCGAGTGGCATTGGAACCGGCGAAGTCTTCCCATTGCAAAAGAACGTGCGGCCAGCGTTTTTTCACGCTGTCTACGAAGATATCTACGAAATCGTCGTACTCTTCGCCGCGAACGCGACGATGCGTCCATCCGATGTAAATTGGACTCTTTAACCTGTCCTCATTGTCCGTTCCGACATCGAGCAGAATCGGAAGACAATGCTCGGGATGGATGCCGCCGAGCGCAGTGTAGAGGGCCATCTTCCCGATGGGGATACCCATGCCTCCCGCACCTTGATCGCCGAGCCCCAGGATTCGTTCACCATCGCTGACCACGATACATTTCACCCCGTCGTAACGGCGGTGACTCAGGATCTGATCGATACGATGCTTATTCGGATAGCTGAGGAACAAACCTCGTGGCTTTCTCCATATCTCACTGAAGCGCTGGCAGCCCTCACCCACCGTTGGGGTATACACCACGGGGAGCATCTCTTCGATATTGCGCAGCAAGAGCGCATAGAACAGCGTCTCGTTCGTATTCTGCAGTTCGCGCAGGAAGCTATATTTGTGGAAAGCATTCGGCTGCTCCCGGAATGCCTGCACCCGCCGCTCCATCTGTTCATCCATGGTGCCCACGTGCGGTGGCAATAAACCGTGCAGGCCAAATACATCGCGTTCCTGATCCGTGAAAGCTGTTCCTTTATTAAAACGCGGAGAATTAAGCAGGCCAAATCCCGAAAGAGAAACCTGGTAGGCCTTGTTGCTGGATGTCTGCTGACTTTCGATCATTTCGGTCCCCTCACCAATCGTGGTTGATCGGGCCTGTCACCGCCAGTTTAGTTTAACCGCCTCTGCCCGGGTCACGTGGCAACCAGTAAGCTGCCCACCGCGCGAAGCCATAAGGAGATCCTGCTTTGGCCGACTTGTCTTGAACGATGGCAACTGTCTGGGGGAAAGGCATTTCGTCAAGTCTTGCAAAATTCGCGACGGAGTGAGAGAACTCTAGCCATGAACTTCGATGTCTTGCAATCTCCGGTGCAGTTTTTGCAGCAGGCCGGGTTCTGCGCAGGCCAGGACTGGCTGCGGGAATACGAGGCGTGGTTTGAGGGCGAAGGGCAGGGGATCTCAGATGCGGTGGACCGCGGCGGCACTCCGTGGTTGCGCATGTTCGACCGGTTCGGCGCGCGCGTGGATGAAATCCTTTATCCACCCGAATATTGGCGCATGCTCAAACACGGATACCGGGCCGGTGTGCTCTGGCGAGTCTTTGAACAGAATTCGCTGATCCCGGCTTACCTTCTTCTCTACGCTACGGGTTTTTATGACGCGGGCTTGGCTTGTCCTTACACGGTCTCTCTATCTACGATTGCCCCGCTGTCTAAGTATGGAGACGCGACGTTGAAGGCGCGGTTTTTGCCCAACATGTTGCGACGCGAGGACAGCATTTGGCAGGGAGCAACCTGGATGACGGAGATCAAAGGTGGGTCCGACCTGGGCGCGGCGGTGGAGACCGTCGCGCAACGGGATGGGGCCAAGTGGCGGCTAACGGGTGACAAATACTTCGCGAGTAATGCCGGAGCTGAATTGGCCGTGGTTGCGGCTCGGCAGGAGGGCGCACCACGGAACGTGCGTGGACTGAGTCTGTATCTTGTGCCGCGCCGCAGTGAAGACGGGCGGCTGAATTATCATATTCGCCGCCTTAAGAACAAGATCGCCACGCGCTCGGTACCCACGGGTGAGATCGAACTTCGCCACAGCGAGGGTTGGCTGCTGGGGCAGGCGGAGCACGGAATCTATCTGATTCTCGAAGTGCTGAACCTCTCGCGCGTGGCCAACTGCATGGGCAGCGTAGCCCTCGCACAAAGGGCCATTGCCGATGCCTATTCTTTCGCGGCAGGGCGCACGGCCTTCGGCAAACCGGTCATCGAGCATCCTTTGCTCCTGCGGCAGTTCGAGGATCGTCTACAGGGTCTACGCGCGGCTTCCAGACTGGCATGGGAAGCGGCGCGTCTGCTCGACAAAGTGTGGCAACAGAAGCCGCCCTACTCGGAGGACTATCATCTGTTCCGTCTGGTCGCGCACTTGGCGAAGTATTGGACCGCGGAGTTCGCGGTGCAGACGGCCAAATGGGCGATGGAAGTGTACGGCGGAGTGGGAACGCTCGCGGAATATCGCGTGGAGCGCTGGCTTCGCGAGGCCATGATTCTTGCGATCTGGGAAGGGACTCCGCATCGCCAGATGCTGGATGGGTTGGAAGCCATGCAGCGCAAATGCGCGCACAAGTTGCTGTTCCAGCATCTTGCGGGGAAGGCGCCGGAAGCGCAGTTGCGCGAGATGGAAGCGCGCGTGGAGCGACAACTCGCTTTGCCCGAGGTTGAAAGGGAAGGGACTCTGGAGAAGCTTTTCAGCGATCTGGCTTCATTTACGGCGGCTGCGCTGGCGAGGGCGCCGGGTAAATGAAGAATGATTTTGGCTCCGCTTGTCGAGAGGGGTGAACAGCAGCCGGGCTCCGGTCATTTCCAGGTCAGCTTAATTCTCTGCCTGAACAGCACCCGAGTGTAGGGGCCATGATTGTCGTCGGAACGAACATAGTAGACGTAGGGACTGTCGGTGATGGTGGAAAAGTTCGGATCAGTCGAACCCGGATCAAGGAGAGAAAAGTAGGCGTACGACCAATTGCCCGGCGGTTCCTTGGCGAGAAGCTCTTTGACGGTTACGACCAGAGTCGGTTTGGTCCACTGCACAAGGTCGGGCGAGCTCGAAAGGTAGAGGCCGGGGGGGCCGTAGGCTTCGTTCCAGGGATCGAATAGGGTCGCGACAAACAAGTTGGAAACCGCACTGACATTGATCGCGTTCACGTAATACATGTAGGGAACAGGCGTGTAAACGTGTTCCTCGGGATGCTCGAGTGGGCCGGGATAGGGATCGGCAAAAGAAACCGCGAACTCCTTGCCGTTCCAGGCGCGCCAGGAAGAAGGATCGGTAATGTCAGAGGTGCGAAGGGGCGCGCCGCCAAATGGAACCAGGCACAGTGGTTGGCCCGGCTGTCCACAATTCGGAGGCCACGGCCAATCCGTGGCCAGTGCGTAATACCAATCTCCGGTCTTCAAGATATTGGTGTCAATGCTGTAGCCCTCGGGGCCCTGATTCACTTCATACTGGTAAGGAAGCCCGGCTACGAAATTCGCCGGCGCCTCAACCGGCTTGAAGTGGTATCCGCCGTCCGTGGAATAGTGATAGGTGTCGGCGTTATACCAGCAGGCGGGAGTGTAGGTGCCCTGTTCGCTGCACTCGCCTTTATGCGACCAGCCGTGATACTCCATGTGTCCAAGCGCAACGATATTCTTGCCGTCAATGCTGTAGAAGGAGTCGAGCCAGGTGGCGTCGTTGAAGTCGGCAGGATTCGGATCGTGGGCGGAGTTATAGGAAACGTCGCAACTGTGCTTGACGGTGTCAAGCGTGGGGCCTATGTTCTGCCGCATCACATAGTGAGAGCTGACCAGGTGGACCATGCCGAGATAGTCGCGGAAAGCGCGAGCGGGCGCGTCCGGAATGTCGATTAGGACGCATGAATTTTTAGTATTGAAGACCTCACTCCGGGAGCCGGTCAATATTCCCTTGACGGTGCTTACACCGGAAGACTGCTGTGCCGTAGCCGGTTCATCGGTCGCAGAGAGCAGCAGCGATAGCGCGAGCACTCCCAACACTCCGAGCCCAACACAAGAAAGTTTCATAGATCCTCCGGCGATCCCGCTGCACTAAAACCCGGATATCGCTCGATCGGCGCGCGATCTGGCGTTTTTTTCGAGGTTCGCGGCCCTGCTGGTTGCATCGTGCTCATTATATTGTCTCCACGTCCAGGCTTCTCCACAAATACCAGCAGGCGATGGAGCGGTAGGGCGACCACGGCCTGGCGATTTTTTCCATGGCGTCGGGCTTGGGCCACTTGCGTTTCTTGTAGTGCTTTTTGATAGCGGCCTGCACGCCGTAGTCGCCGGTGGGCAGGATGTCGGGGCGGCGGAGCGTGAACATCAGGAACATGTGGGCGGTCCAAACTCCGACGCCTTTTACCTGCGTGAGGTGGGCTATCACTTCGTCCTCGGTCATCTCTGGCATCCGTTCGAATTCGAGCAGGCCAGCTTGGGTCTTTTCGGCCAGGTCGCGCAGGTAGGATGTCTTTTGGCGCGACAGCCCGACCTCACGCATCTGTGCATCGGTGAGCTTCAGAATTCCCGCTGGCGTAAGAGGATCGCCGGCGAGGGCGGTGAAGCGGTCGAAGATGGTGGCCGCAGCCTTGCCGTTCAATTGCTGGTAGAGAATCGCTTCGGCCAAACTGTGAAAGGTGGGCTCGCCGAATTCCATCCGGCAGGGGCCGATTTGGCCGATGATCGCAGCCAACAGCGGGTCCGACTTCTTCAGGTGCAGGATGGCTTTGCGATGGGGGTTTGCTCGGGGCGGCTTGTTTGCCTTGGTCATGTTTTCCTTCCTCACCTGAATGGATCGAGAGTTTATCATACGGGCGAAACTAAAGCGAATACATGAGCGCTCGATACGCTGTTCCATTCCTTGGCGCAATATGTGACAATCTCCGGCCAGCGATTTCAAGCTGTTCGATATTTTTCGAAAGACGAGGTGCCGATGTCTGACCGAGCAGTCGCAGACCCACTGACATTTGCTATACAACGAACCGCCGACGAGGCGATGGTGCGATGCAGCGGCAGGTTGGTTGCGGGGGTGAGCGATCGCTTCTACCTCGAAATCAGGGAACTGATTCCGGGCTCGAGACGAATCGTGCTGGATTTTACAGAACTGACCCACATGGATAGCACGGGCCTCGGCACGCTGGTGCGACTGTATGTTCATGCCAAATCGGCCGGCTGCGTTTTGGAAGTCATCAACATGGGAAAATCGATTCGCCAGCTTCTTGGCGTAACCCATCTTCTTTCGGTTCTCGAAGCGGTCGGCAGACACAACATCAGGTGTGGATGATCGCGACGCCCGCAATTTCCATTCACGACGGAAAATGAAAATACACGTCCTGGTGAGAGGCCACGGGTGCGCCATCTAGCGTGGCGGGTTGGTAGTGCCGCCGCCGGAGAGTGGCTTCGATCTTCTCGTCGATGTCAGGGCCAATGGATTTCACGACTTTTGTACCGATCACGTTGCCCTGCGAGTCGATGGTGACCTCGATAACTATATCGCCCACCAGGTCGTGAGGAAGGTTGGCGCGATCCACCTGCGGCTCGGGATACACCGGAAGCGCGATGTGGACTTCATGGCCGGTGATGGGGCCGTCGACGACTGTGCCGAGAGGAGAGCCGGCTTTGGAATTGACGCTTCCTTCTTCGGTGTTTGGTTCGGGCGGGCGAGGCGGTCCGGCGGGCTTCGGCTTTCGCGTCTGGGGCAGAGGGCGCGGCTGAGTGGGATGCGGCGTCTTGGGCAAGATCAGCTTGGCTTCGTTCAGCGGCGTTTCCGCGTTGCCCGTTGGGATGTAGATGATGTGGTAGCTGTGCGCCGCATCTCCGTATGCCAGCCAAGTGGGAGCGAGTTGTACGATTTGCGGGTTGTGGAAGACGATCACGGCGAGCACGGTCAGATGCGCGCCTACCGACACTAGGACGGCGCGATGGCGTCGGAGCCAGGAGCGCCGGCCCCACGAACCCGGCGGCTGCAATCCGGAGAACACACTCTTACATTACTACGGTTGATGGACGTGCACGAAGAGGAAAGGTTAGTGAAGCGTGACCGCCGCGCCGTTCCGGGGCGCCGCTACGCGTCGGCCTGTTTTTCCGCCATATCGCCGATCACGGGCAACTTGAACATCTGGCCCTGGTAGGCCTTCAGCACCATGATCAGCCAGAGAATGAATCCCGCCAGACTGACCAAGGGCCAAAGCAACAAGGTCGCCCATCCCAGGAAAGGAATGTGGCCGATAAAGGCCAGGATGATCCAGAGGGCGGTCCAGGCGACTGCGAAGAAAATGCACTGGAAGGAATGAAAGCGGATGAAACGCTTTCGGTTGTATGGCTCCAGGACCAGAAACACAATTGCCGGGATGATGGTGACATAGGCGAGTGCTCCGGCGACGTTGTCGGTGAGTCCGGTGGCGGTTACGCCGGGAGTTGGCGCACTGGCAGAGGCTCCAGCACACTTCGGACAGGTTGTTCCTTCTGCGATCTGGGTACCACAGCCTGGACAGAAAGGCATGGGCCCTCCTTTGCGAATGGGAGAAACGTATCAGAAGGGCGGATGGGAGGCAATGGTTGAATGGCGGGCCTCGATTGCTGGCGACAGCCGTGCCCCGCCGACGTCGGGCGTTTGCCGGGCTCGGGTCTCACGATGATCCCAAGGGCGGAAAGCTGATATTCTCGTCCGTCCACTTTCATTTTGCTTTCATGATGAGAAGAACCTGATGATCACAATTGTTTCGGGGCTGCCGCGGTCGGGCACCTCGCTGATGATGCAGATGCTGGTGGCGGGTGGCATGACGGCTCTCTCCGACGGCGAACGCAAGCCCGATACCGACAATCCCAAGGGGTATCTGGAATGGGAGCGCATCAAGCAGCTTCCCAAAGAGCCGGTACTGATTACCCAAGCCGAAGGCCGGGTGGTGAAGGTGATTTCGCAGCTGATTCTATCGCTGCCCGATGGGCCGGAATACAGAGTTGTATTCATGCAACGGTCGATGCCTGAGGTGCTGAAGTCGCAGGAGGAAATGCTGAAACGGCGCGGGGCTAATAGTCCGGGAGGAAACACGGCGGCAATCGAGCGGGTATTTCAGCGGCACTTGATTGAGGTCGACAGGTGGCTGGCGGCGAAGGCGAACACGAAGGTCTTGCGGGTGCAGTACCACCGCGTATTGCATGAGCCGAAGGCGGTAGCCGAAGAAGTGGCGGCGTTCGTGGGCGTGGCCCTCGATATCAAGGCAATGGTTGGACAGGTCGACGGGAGCCTGTATCGGAACCGGATGAGGTAGTGGAGCGCTGCGCGCTGGTGAGGGGTTATGTCGTTCTCATGCTTGTGGACGGCAATGGATTTCACACCCGCGTTGTTTCGGAACCTTCACCGAGGTCGATCTGGTTCGCTCCCAATTCGCGTAAACGGCTTATTATCAGAGACATGTGTTGATGGCGGTCGACGGGCCAACCCCTGCGGAGATCCCATCCCCCGGTAATCAAATTGCTCGGTCATTAGGGATCGGCTGCGGCGGGAAGACCGCGAAAAAGGCATGGCGCACAAAGATATTTTCTGGATGGCCTGCGATTCAACTGAACAACTGCGGGCCGAGTACGGTCCGTTTCATACCCGTGAGGAAGCCGAAGAGGAAGCACGCAAACTGGGCTTCGGATATCTGCTCCGCTATGAACACCTGGTTAGCGACGAGGGAGAAATCGAAGAAGTGCGCTGCGTTTTCCTGGAGCTATCGAACGCTCCGGTGGCGGCGCGCTCCGGCGTCACCTTCCACACACGCTGCGCGACCTGCGGGGAAGCGGCGGCGCACGAGACGGGTTGGCAAGCCGAAGTTTGGTCCGACATTCACGAATTCGAACATTCTCGCCACAAGGTAAGACTGTTCGAGCGCGCGCGCGGAGAGGGCCTGCGGGAGATCAGCGACGGGCGCGGGTTTGCGGCGTAGCCAGTCCTGCTGGGATGCACAGGCGGCGGAAGCCACAATTCCTTTCCTCATGAGCATGAACCCCTAAAGGCTAGTCAATAAGAGCACAGCAAAACAACTTACTGGCGGCCCAACCTGATATAAAATTTTGCCCGCTTTGCAGTCCTGTTTGAAACTCCAAGACTTAGGTGACCCGATGAACCAGAGGAAGTCTTTCTGTCTTTCGCTCGCCGTTGCGCTATATGCCGTGTTGCTTGTGCCGCGTGCCACAGCTCAAGTAACGGTTTCGACCTATCACAACGACAACTACCGGACCGGCTGGAACAATCAGGAAACTCAACTGACCCCGGGCAACGTGGGCAGCTCTTCCTTTGGCCTGTTGCATACCGTCGCTCTTGACGATCAGGTGGACGCGCAGCCGCTGGTTGTGCCCGGTGTGAACATCTCTGGCCAAGGCACGCACGATGTGGTTTATGTAGCCACGGAAAGCAACACGATCTACGCCATTGACGCCAATAGCGGCGCCGTTCTCCTGAGCCAGAATTTTGGCCCGCCGGTTCCATATACGTCATTGCCTGGGGCTTGCAACAACAATGGTCCGAATGTGGGCATCAACAGCACTCCGGTCATCGATACGTCTAGCGGCACCATGTACGTGATTACTTACACGCTAGCAGGCAGCCAGACTTATGACATACACGCGTTGAGCTTGAGCTCCCTGACCGATCAAGTGCCCCCGGTTGTTATCAGCGCGTCGCATAAACTTGCCAACGGCAAGCAATTTCTCTTCAACGCAAGCGTGCAACGGCAACGGCCCGGGCTGCTTCTGGCTAATGGGAATGTCTATGCCGGGTTCGGCAGCTTTTGCGACATCAACGCCAACCAATCGCGCGGCTGGCTGCTGGGCTGGGCGGCGGGAACGCTGACGCCCTTGTCGACGAACCTGCTGACAGACAGGGAGACTTCCTCGCCCGACGCGTTCTTTCTTTCTTCGATCTGGATGTCTGGCTATGGCATCGCCGCCGATCCCAATGGCGACTTGTTCTTCGTCACTGGCAATTCCGATTACTCGGGGACAAGCTACAACCGGGCAACAAATATTGCCGAAAGCGTGGTGAAGGTGAACCCTGCCTTGAGCCGCCTGAACTATTTCACGCCCTCAGACGAGATCTCCCTCGATCAGAGCGATGCAGATTTTGGCTCTGGGGGGATATTGCTTCTGCCGCAACAACCCGGACCTATCCCCAACCTTGCCGTAGCCGCGGGGAAGGACGGAAACATGTACCTGATGAATCAAGAAAGACTAGGTGGGTATAGTCCGAATGTGAACCACGTCGTGGGCACTTACGGGATTGGCGGTTGCTGGTGCGGGCAATCCTACTATGTCGATCCATCCGACAATACGGCACGCGTAGTTTCGAGCGGTGGAAACGCTATCGGCGTCTGGAAAGTCCAGACGCATCCGCACGTTGCGCTCGTCGGTGTCTCCAGCGCCGGGATTAACTCGGGACAGGATCCCGGGTTTTTTACCAGCATTTCGTCCAACGGCACTTCCGATCCCATTATCTGGGCCGTGGGCCGTCCGTTTAACAAGACCCACAATGTTACGCTCTACGCCTTCGATCCGGAGCAGGGCGGTAGTTCGCTGACTCAGATCTACTCCGGAACAGCAGGCAATTGGCCTAACCTTGGCGGCAATGCAAACCTGGTCCCCGTGGTAGCCAATGGGCACGTGTTTGTTGCCAGCTACCGGACCCTGGATATTTTCGGCCTGGTGGGCACGAGCAAAAGCTCGGGGGGACCTTCTTCAGAGGCGTTCAATCGTTGATGAGGATGCGCGGCGCGATATTTTCGATCTCCCCGGCTGCGATGTTCCGCGTTCGCCAACACTAGATTCGGTGCCCGTCTGCGGCCCCCTACGTCATGTAGTGCTTGGCCTTTGGATTCGCCCCGTAATTTGGCAGGGCGTCGGACGCCCGACTTAGGCTACACTTCTGTACGCTTGTCGGCATTCTGGCATCTGACGTTTGCTGGGTGGAACGGTCTTTTCGGCGTGATTTTCAAAGGGGGGAACGATGGCGGCCTCGGTCTGGTCCGGTTATTTGACGTTTGGATTGATCTCCATGCCGGTGCGCTTGTTTTCGGGCGCGCGCTCGAGCGGCATTTCCTTCAACCAGCTTCATCGCACCGACCACCACCGCGTGAAACAGCAACTGATTTGCCCGCTCGACAACCAGGTTCTTGATCGCAGCGACATCGTCAAGGGTTATGAGTACCGCAAGGATGAGTACGTCATCATTGAGCCCGACGAAATCAAAAGAATCGAACCGAAGACGGCCAAGACCATGGAGATCCTGGAGTTCGTAAAAACGAGCGAGGTCGACCCGGTCTATTTCGAATCCTCTTATTACATGCTGCCCGAGGAAGCCGGTCGGAGGCCCTACGCGCTGCTCACCAAGGCGCTCGAACAGAGCGAATTCGTTGCCATCGCCAAGCTGACCATGCACAACCGCGAATACACGGTCTTCCTGCGGCCGCACAAAGGCGGAATGATGCTGCACACGATGTACTACGCGGAAGAAGTGCGCGAGGTCGAAGGTTTCGGCGCTCCGGAAGTCGAAATCAAAGAGCCGGAGATCAAAGTCGCGCACCAGCTCATCGAGGCGCTCGCCGGAGAATGGGACCCGGAAAAGTATCACGATACGTTTCAGGAAAACCTGAAGAAGCTGATCGAGACCAAGCTGGAGGGCGGGGAAGTGCAGGCGGTTGAGCAACCGAAGAAGCTCGCACCCGTGGTCGACCTGATGGCCGCGCTCAAGCAGAGTCTGGAGAACGCAAAGAAGCCGGCGGCTTCAGAAAAGGATGTCGAGCGCGTTGCTGAGGGGCGCCGCAAGAGCCGTAGAGGGTAGTAGGCAAGGGCGCTGTTCGCCGTATGTTCTTCCCTGTTCGTTCAAAATCATACACAGTCGAGCAAAAGGGACTTCGGTCGGCGGCCTTGCCGTGCCCCCTCGGGCACGAATGGTGAACAACAAATAGCGAACGACAAACGACGGGCGGCCAAAGACCTATTTCCCCTACTCCTCTAATTCCCGCTACAATGTCCGTTCCGTGCGAATCTGACCTGATTAATGGAGTTTGAATGAAGCGGTTTCTGTGTCTGGGAGCAGTGCTGTTTCTTTGCGTATTCTGGGCGGGCTGCGGCGAGGTGTTCCGCCCCATCATCATTCCCAATCCTCCGCAGTTTCCGAATCCCGCAGCCGCCCACACTGTTGTAACCCTCAGCAATAACGGAATCACCACGACCGGCCCAGGGGTCCCCCCAGAAGACCCCTTACCGGGGAGCGCGATGGTGATTGACGTTTCCGGTGACACCGTTGTCAGCATCAAGCCCATCGGTCTGAATCCGGTGCACGCCGTTCTGCAGAGCGCCGCCGACGCGCTGGTTGTGAATCAATCCGTCACGGGTCTGCCTACGCCGCCCAGCGGTTGCGTGGAGACAATCGATAATCAGGACTTCAATGTTTGTCCGACGCTGACGAAACTGCAGTTTAGCGGCACGACCATCGGCACCACTTCCACGCTCACGCTGCCGCCGAATTCCGCTGCGAATTTTGTGGCGACCACCGAGTCCAGCCAAGCCTATATCTCGCTGCCGAACCTGTTCCTCGATCCCATAAACCATCCCCTCGACGGGTCGGTCGCCGTAGTCGACACAACGAATTACAACATCACGACGGAAGTCATGGTCGGTAGCAACCCGGTGGCAATGGCAGAAACGCCGGACGGGACGAAACTTTACGTGGCCAACCAGGGCGATGGAACGCTCAGCGCATTCAATACCAAGCCTTCCATTTCGACGCGCACGATCTGCGACCCGACCGGCAAAGTCTGCCCCCCGCCTCTCAGTTCCGCGCCGGTCTGGATATCGGCGCGTTCCGATAGCGAGGAAGTCTTTGTGCTCGAAAGCAACGGCACGCTCGCGTATCTGAATACCGGTCTCACGGGCAGCGACACGTTTACGGAAACCGGGATCACCGTACCCCTGCCAGTGCCGGTCACCTCCGCCAACATGTGGTACGACACGATCCTCAACCGGCTTTACATTCCGGGAGGCAGCCAGTTGGTGATTGTGGATGTTTCCCAGTCCGTGCCCACGGTCATGGCGACGATTGACATCCCCGCGTTTGCTATCTTGCCTACGGGGACGACACCGGCCACTGCCGTAGCCGTGACATCGCTTCCCGATGGGAGCCGCGCCTATGTTGCTTCGTTTGCTGTGCTCCCCACTGATTTCACAGTCTCCTCCGTCTCTGGGGACGGAACCACGGCCACCTACGCCTACACCTTGACAGGTGGGCATGACCTGACTCCGGGAGTGACGGTTAGCGTCACCGGTACCGGTCCAGACTTCGACGGAACATTTCTCGTGGCGGCGGTTGTGAGCGGCACGAGTGCTTGTCCGCGCAGCTGTTTCCAGGCGCCCAATGCCACAAGCGGCACCGGGACTGCAGGGACCGGGACGGGAAGCAACATATTCCCGCAGGTGACCGTGGTCAATACTACGTCGAACACGATCAAGGTGAGCTCCGTCGGGATTCCAGGTTTTCCGGACGCGACCAACTCGAACTACGCGGGTGGCATCTACTACGTTCCCGCCTGCGCGAGTACGCGCTTCCGCTTCACCATGGCCGCCGCGGGCGACAGTTCCCGCGCTTACCTGGGGAGTTGCGATGGAGGCAACGTCAACATCGTCTACACCTCGACGGACACGTACGCCGAGAACGCAAGTGCGCCGGGCAGTAGCCGCCAGCCGATTTCGCCCAGCAACCAGAATCCGCCGCAGAATCCGACATTCTTGTTCGCTGGACCCTGACGCGAAGGCAAACGGAACGACCGATTGACAAGACGTGCGCGAATGGAATGGCCGGGCCGGTAGATTTCTAGCGTGCGGCGGTCGCTGCTTCCATCATGCGGTGATGATAACGAAGCGCCACATTCATAAAAACGCTGCCACTCTGCGTGCTCAGACACAGCACTACGGCCTCGGTGTCTTCACTGCTCTTGCTGCCCTGCTCGGAGGCTAGAAGGGTGGGCGGATGAACCCGGAAATGGAATCCCTGGTCGTTGAGCACGGTAACGGCGTTGCCGATGATCTGATTGGCCAGTTCACATACTGCTTCACGCGCCAGATCGTCCGCGCCCGGCGCTTCGGCCCCCGCCAGGTGCCGGGCGAAGGATTTGGCCGCTTTCTCGTCGGCATCGAAGATGATGCGCCCTTCAATATCACCCGTGAGGCAGACTTCGGCCGCGATTCCTTTGCGCCGGTATGCCTCTTCGTCCATCGTCAGGTTCTCGATGGAAACGGGCGATTCCAGCCCCTGGGCCAGCACGGCATCCGCCGAGTTAATGAAGGGCTGAATCAACTCCATGCGCATGCTAGGCTCCTGCTCCCGCACTCTGCGCCGCAGCCTGTTCATCGCGCATCACGTACTTGATCACTTCGTACAGAACCTCCGGCTTTACCGGCTTCTGTACAAAATGGCGTGCGCCGCGCTGCAACGCGGCAACAATGTTTTCCTGGTAGCCGACCGACGAGACCATCACGATGCGCGCGCCCGGATGCTTGCGGACGATCTGCTCGGCCGCTTCGATTCCTTCCATCTGCGGCATGGTGATATCCATCAGCACGATGTCTGGAGTAAGCCGTTCGTACTCGCTGATCGCCGCGACGCCGTCTCCGGCCTCGCCAGCTACTTGGCCACCGAAGGTCTCCACCATCTGGGCCAGGTTTTTGCGGGCAAACACGGAATCATCCACGATCAGATAGCGCACCGGTTGCCCGTCTCCGCTCCGCTTTACAGGCGCAAACTTTTCCATGGTACATCTCCCCATCGTTTACTTAATCACGATCCAGATACCTTCGGATAGATAACTCTAGTTACTTCCGGCACCAGTGGCCTTGCCCTGGCCTTCCTCCTGGGCGCGATTGTGGTCGGCCACGCACTGCGCCTGGAGCAGGTTGGGCAGGTCATGAAGATCGGCGACCCGCATGACGTAGCCACGCTCGATGGCCGCTTTGGGCATGCCAAAGACCACGCATGTCTTCCGGCTTTGCGCTACCGTCAATCCCCCGGCGCTGCGCACGGCGCCGATTCCAGCGGCCCCGTCTTCCCCCATCCCCGTCATCAAGACGGCTGTAGCCTGCGGTCCAAACTCCTGGGCCACGCTACGGAACAGCACATCCACCGACGGGCGGTGTCCGTTCACCGGTTCCTCATCCGAGAGCACAACCACATTGCCCAGAGGAAGTTTTTTCACCTTCATGTGACGGTTGCCGGGACAGATCAGCGCGCGCCCCGCGACCAGCAGGTCGCCCGATTGCGCTTCCTTCACGCGGATCGGGGAGACTTCGTCGAGTCTCTTGGCGAACAATTCGGTGAAGCCGTCGGGCATGTGTTGCACCGCCAGGATGCTGCCGGAAAACTCCACCGGCAACTGCGAAAACAGAAACTGCAGGGCGTTTGGGCCGCCGGTGGACACTCCGATAGCGATAATGCTGGTGGGCGCGGCCGGACTTTGCTTTCTGAGCAATGGGCTGGGCGCTTCCTCGGGCACAAATTGAGGCTGAACCATGCCGTCCTGGGCGGCCGCGCGAATCTTCTTGCTCAGTTCGCCGGCAATTTCCGGCATGCGCGCCGCAACGTCGGTAGGCTTAGCCACAAAATCGAATGCGCCCAGGGTCAGCGCTTTGAGTGTGACCGACGCCCCCGCCGTGCTGTGTGAACTCACGACGATCACCGGCACGCGGGAGTGTCGCATAATCTCCTTCAAAGTGTCGAGCCCGTTCAGACCCGGCATTTCCAGATCGAGGGTGACCACGTCGGGCGCAAGTTCCCTGATCTTTCTCAGGCCGAAATTGCCGTCCATGGCCGTGCCTACGACTTCGATGGACGGATCGCATTCGAGGATCTTTGGAATCAGCTTGCGCATCAGCGCCGAGTCGTCGATGACCAGAACCCGCACGTTCTTCTTCATACCCGGCCCCCTGTTGTGCCGCGCGCTTTTTCCGGCTGATTCTGCGCGCGGCTTTGGTGTAGGGGATCCAGGTTCGAGAGCAGGCCTGCCTTTCGCGAGCCTCCATCCAGACGCCCGCGCGTAAAGCGTTCCACCAGAGCGATGAGGTTGAGAATCAGAACGACGCGCCCATCGCCCAGAATCGCGGCGCCGCTCACCAGGTCGGTCGTGATGGATTGGTCGTCGAGAGCCTTGATCACCAACTCCTCTTCGCCCGTTAACTCGTCCACGATCAGTCCAAACTTGCGATCGTTGTGGTTGATGACCAGCACAAAAACCTTGCGGCCCGCCGATTCCGGGCCGGGCTGCGGCGCCGCGCCCAAGCGCAGCAGCGGCAGAACGTCGTTGCGCAGTTGCAGCACTTCATAATGCCCAACCTCGTGGATCGCCTCTTCGGTGGTGCGCGTTATTTCCGCCACAGCATTCAGCGGCAGCGCATAGAGCTTCTGCTCGACGCGGAACAGCAGCGCCCGGATGATCGCCAGCGTGAGCGGCAGGCGCAGACGGAAAGTCGTGCCACGTCCGGCTGCGGTTTCAATCTGTACCGTTCCCTTCAAGTGAGTGAGAACGCTCTGTACAATATCCAGCCCGATCCCACGGCCCGAAAGCTCCGTGATTTCTTCGGCCGTCGAAAAGCCTGGCTGCAGGATCAGTTCCAGGCTCTCGGCTTCGGTCAAACGCGCCGCCTCTTCAGATTTCACGATGCCCTGCGCGACGGCTTGCGCGCGCACTTTTTCAATGTCGATTCCACGGCCGTCGTCGAAGACCTCGATCACTACCTGGTTGCCCTGGTGATACGCGCTCAGGCGCAAAGTGCCCTGCGGCCGTTTGCCCGCGGCCACGCGTTCGGTTCCCGTCTCGATGCCGTGTCCGACGGCGTTGCGGAGCAAGTGCGTGAGTGGTTCGGCGAGCGCGTCCAGGATGCCTTTGTCGAGATCGGTATCTCCGCCCCGGATCGCCAGTTCCACTTCTTTGCCGCACTGGTGGGCTACGTCGCGGACGGTGCGTGGAAACCGGCGAAACAACTGATCGACCGGCACCATGCGAACTTTCATCACCGACCGTTGCAGGTCGTTCAACACGCGTGCCTGAAAGGCCATTGCATCGCTAAACTTTGCGCGCAGGCTGTCCTTGGGAAAGCGCTCGCCGAATTCGAGCAGCGCTTGCTGGAGCATCGATTTGGCCAGAATCAGCTCACCGACCAGATCCAGCACGCTATCAATTCGTTCCGCATCCACCCGCAGGATATTGTCGGATGCCGTCGTGCTGGCTGGCGTGGTCACCTCCAGGTTGTGCGGAGCATCATCTGCTTCCGCCCCTTGCGCTTGTCGCTGAATCTCCTCTTTTGTTTCTGGTATGCCCGCCGATTCCGCCGGCGACTGTCGGGACGCCGGCGCAGCCTGCCGGCGCAAAGGAGATATTCTTACGTCCTTCGAAATCGTCGGAATTGTGCATTGCGCTCGAATCTGTTCGACGGATTCGGCCGATGCCAACGCAGCTTCGATCCTGGCAGAGATCTCCGTGCTGCCTTCGGCGGGGTAGAGAGCCAGAACTTCTCCTAGACCTGCCATGGCGTGCTGGAGCATCTGACGCGCGGCAATGGGCATGCCGCAGTCCGGGTCGAGTTGCAAGACCACGTGATGGACGCGCTGGCCGTCATCGAGGGCGCGCGCAATGGCCAGCTGTTCATATTCCGACCAGCGGGCAACCGCGTGCGAACCCTTGCCCCTTGTCCTTCTTCCGGTTTCTTGGGGCGGCACGGGATCCACTCCGCCGTGTGCAAGCCGTGCGATGTCGGCACGCAAAGGCTCAATGTCCGGCAGATTCGTCTTTCCGCGATACGCTTCAAGCAGCGCTGCAAACAGGTCGGCGGCGCGCAGGGCGAGCTCGGGAACAGCCCCGGCCGCTGCCGGGTTGTCAAGCGTCAGCACGTCCTCGAACTCGTGTGCCAGTTCGCTGAGCTCGCGGTAGTTGCAGGCAGCCGAGTCTCCTTTCAGCGTATGGACTGTGCGGCGCAGACTGCGCGAACTTTCCGGATCCCCGGGCGATTTTTCCAGGCGCAAGGCTTCCTCGTTCAGCCTTTGGACAAGCTCCTCCGCGCTTTCAAAGAACAGCTCCTGGAGTTCGCTCAGGCGATCGTCGGGGGAGACGCTCACACATTCACCTCAAGGCGCTGATAGGCAGTGCCGGAATTGTGATGCACCATCTGGAACTTGCTCGTGAGCCCGAGCAGGCTTTCGGCGTGCCCAACGAACACGTATCCGTCGGGGTTGAGACAGCGGTAGAACTTTTCCACCAGCCGCTTCTGCTCGGCTTCATCGAAATACATCATCACATTGCGGCAGAAGATGATGTCGTTGCGCTGCGGCAGGTACTCGGTTTTCAGATTGTGAAAGTCGAAGTGCACGAGCTCTTTCACGGTTTTCTTGACCACGTAGCGCGCGCCGACCTTGTCGAAATAGCGCAGCCGGAAGCCGTAGTCGACGGGCGACATCTGAGGCTCGCTGTAAGAACCTTCCTGCGCCGCGCGCAGAACCGAATAGCTGATGTCACTGGCCAGAATCTCCAGGCGCCAGGGTGGCAGCACCAGGGGCTTAGGCAGCGATAATCCCAAGGCCGGTGGATTGCGCATGGAGTGATAGGAAAGGGCGTCGGCCACGATCATGGCCAGAGTGTACGGTTCCTGTCCGGTGGAGCAGCCCGCGCTCCAGATTCTCAAATTGTGGTCGCGCCGCTCCTGCTTGCGCTGCAAGAGATCGTCGAGCACCTCACGCTGAAACAGATCCAGCTGCGCCTTGTTGCGGAAAAAGCTGGTCTCATTGACGGTCAGGTTCTCGACCAGCTGCGTCAGCTCCTTTTTCCCCGGCTGACTGATCAGGAGGCGATAGTAACTGTAGAAGGAGTCCATCCCGCACTCTTTCAATCGGCGTTGCAGCCGGTCCTGCAGAAAGGAGGTTCGGCGCTCGTCGAAGTGCATGCCGCACTCCTGGTAAACCAGAGCCTGCAGCAATCTCAGTTCTGCATCTGTAAGTGCGGGCGCTTCACTTGTGTTCATCTTGGCTTGCGATCTCGCTATTTTCCAGGCGAGGCGCTTTGCGCCCCGGCTTTGGCACTGGCGGCAGCCTCGGCTGCCGCAGGAGCATTGGCGAGCTCGCGCACCGCCAATACCTTGTCGATATCCAGCAGAATGATCAGCCGCCCTTTGTATTTCCCCAGGCCGGTTACGCAATCGAGGCCGCTTTCCTGCGCGATGGCGGGCGCATCCTCGATCTCGCTTTCCGGAATCTTGATCACTTCCGAGGCCGAATCCACGATCATCCCCACCAGCCGGCCCCGATGCCCCACCACAAGAATCCGGCTGTGCCGGTCCAGAGCGGTTGCCGGTTTGCCAAATCGTTTTCGCAGGTCGACCACCGACACGATCTTGCCCCGCAGGTTGATGACTCCTTCCAGGTAGGCGGGCGCGTCGGGGACGGCCGTGATCTCGGGCACCCGGACGATCTCATGCAGCGTGTTGATCGGGACGCCGTAGGTCTCGCGGTCGAGGTTGAAGCCCACAATGTGAATTTCCCGGTTCATGAGCCGCATCCTTAGTGAGATCCCGCCGCGGCCTGCCGGGCTTTCCCGTGCCTGTCGTTTGCAGGCAGCAGGAAGGTGTTCATGGAATCGAGAAGGCCGCGCGACATCTTCGACATCTGGTCCGAAGAAGCCGCCAGTTCGGTCGACGCCGAAGTCGAGGATTGCACCAGATTGCTCATGCGTTCCATGGACTGAACCACAGCTCGCGCGCCCGATGCCTGCTCCTCGACCGCCGAACTGATCTCATGGGTGATTTCGTTCAGCCGCGTGGTGGCCCGTGCGATTTGCGTCGAGCCGTGCGACTGTTCGTTGGTCGCCGCCCCGATTTCCTGAGCGAATTTGTATACCTCCGTGACGACATTGGAAATCTTCCGCAAGGCCGCGTTCAAATCCTGTCCCAGATTCAGCCCTTCGTTCACGATCGACGTGCTCTTCTCCATGTTGTCCACTGCTTTGCGGGCTTCCTTCTGTATGCTCTGGATGAGTTCGGAAATCTCCTTCGTGGACTGCGCCGATTTTTCGGCGAGCTTGCGCACCTCGTCGGCGACGACCGCGAATCCGAGGCCATGTTCACCGGCGCGCGCGGCTTCGATGGCTGCGTTCAACGCCAGCAGGTTGGTCTGTTCGGCGAGGTCGTCGATCACTTCGATAATCTTGCCGATGTCATCGGCCCGGGTGCCGAGCGCATCGATGATTTCACCCGACGCGTGGATCGTCGTGTTGATCCGGTTCAAGCCGTCGGTCGCCTTCTCCATCGTGCCGATGCCGCTATGCACTTCTTCCCGTGACCGGTTCGAGATATCGAGCAGCACTTTGGCGGTATCCGCCACGCGCTGGATCGAGGTCACCATCTGGTCGATCGAAGCCGAGGTTTCGCTTACGCTCGAAGCCTGCGTCTGCGTGCTCTTCACCATGTTCTGCACGTTCACGCTCATCTCGTGCATCGTGCTGGTCACTTCATCGATGGCGGAAGATGTCTGCAGGCTGTTGCGCGCCGATTCGTCGGAAGAACTCGCCACTTGCGTGGCCGCGCTGGCCACCTGCGAAGCCGCGTCGCGCACGTTGCGGACGAGCCCGCGCAGGCCTTCCAGCATGCGCCGGAAGGCGTTGGCCAGGGTGTCGTTCGCCGAACGCGGATGCACCTCCACCCCTAGGTTCCCGCCCGCAATCGCCTCGGAAACAGAAGCCATTTCTTTTAAGTACTTCACCATCGAATCGAAAGTGCGGGCCAGTTGCCCGATCTCATCGGTCCCGTGCACGTCGATGTTGTGATCGAGATCGCCAGATTGCCCGATCTGCTCGGCCACGTGAATCAGGCGGTTCAACGGTTCGGTAATGCCGGTTGCCGTTCGATACGCGATCACAATGCCAAGTCCAAGCGCTAGCAGGGAACTGAAGACCGCAAACAGAATCGTCATGTTTGCCGCCGCCTGGTCCTCGGCATGCCGCTTCTCGAACAGTTGGTGGTTCTCCCGGTCAACCTCGTCCAGCACGTCGCTCGAGCGCGTTACCCAGACATTCGGATCCTTCTGGAGATAGAAAATTTGAAGTTCGGCAACCGTCGCGTTTCCGCTGTCGACGCCCCGGCGTTTCTCCGCCAGTGGATTGGCAAACTCGTTCCCCCAGCTCTGCTCAAGACCCTGAACCTTTTCGAGATTGCCGCGCTGCTGCTCAGAATTCGCCAAATCCCCGGCGCGACGCAACGCGTCATTCAACTGGCGCTCGCCTTCGTTCATTTTTTCGACATCGCGCGTGTCGCCGCTCAGCAGGTAGTTCTGCAGGTGTAGGCGGTTCTGCATCATGTCGAAGCGGACCATCGACGTGGCTTCGGTCATGTCGATCGAACGCTGGGCCGCTGCTTTGGTCTCGTGTTCGCGCCGCACCGCCAGTATGTTGACGGCCAGCAGCACTAGCACCGTCGCGAGGATGATGCCGAAATTCAAGTACAGCTTCTTCCCGATGTTCATGTTCTGCCTTCCTCAGACGGCCGCACCGCGCTATTCGTCCGGGTTGAAGCGGAATTCGAGGTTCTCCACCGTCTCGTCTTTACCCGCTTCGTAGCACCATTGCTTGACCACGTCCATGACTGCATTCGCTAGAACCGGGTGCCCGCCCATCAGCTTCGCGTTTTTCACCGCGCCGTTGGGCGCGACCGTTACTTGCACCTTGACTACTCCAGAAATCTTCATTCGCCGCGCCAACTCCGGATAGGCGGGCGCGACTTTGTTCTTGGCTTTGCGCGCGCTCTGTTCCTGTCCCCACGCGTTCGGCGCGATGCTTGCACTCCATCCGCCAACCAGCAGCAACCCGATTCCTAGAACATGTTTCAAACGCTGAAGAGACATGGCCCCTCGTTCAACCGAACTTCAATCTCCTATTCTTGTCCGCAGACAGTTCCAGGGGAAAACCAAAAGCCCTCTTCGCCGTTACCATGGTGATCGACATATCTGCAAAAGGCACCAGCGCGTTCGAAGAGGGACCACGTTCCAAGGTCGAATTCACCTCACAAATCGCATTCACTCTGTCCCAAAGTCTCATGATGAGACAGCCACCCTACCCCGAAGACGGTTTCCCATGTTGGCACTGCCCCCTTGACTCAATTTGAGAATCCAGCGTAGGGTCAAAAATGTAATCCAATTGTTTTCAGCCTCTTAGCCTACGCGGATGGTGTGGCCTGACAACTAATGTCGGAAATTCCGGCTTCGGGGGAGAGTCTCATTCTGAAGAGGCCTTTCAGAAGCTTCTTCTTGAGCTCTCTCGCGCTGCCTACCAGACCGCCGAATCCGGCCCGCTGATACGTTCGTTCTGCCAACTGACTCGTCGGTTCTTGTGCGCCAGCGGTGCGTATTTCTGGAATCGCACGTCGGAGGCGGAACTGCTCGGGGCCGAAGCCGACGGTCGCGAAGCACAACGCTTTCGCGGGACGCGCCAGCGCGCCGATGCCCCATCGATTGCTTGGGAGGCCGTAACAAAACATCGTCCGGTCATCGTCGGACTGGCGGACGTTGCGCGCTACCCATTCCTGACTGAATCTGGCGCGAGCGCCGCGATGGCTGCGCCCCTGTTGGTGGCGGGCGAAGTGACGGCCGCAATTGCCTTCGTGCACACCGATCCTGCCGCCACTTTCGATGAAGACGCTGTCGCCAGGATCACGATCCTGGCCGGGCAATTGAGTACCGCACTCGAGGCACTTCGGCTCAATCAGCTTTCGCGGGAGGAGCATCGTCGCGCCTCGATCTTGGTCGAGGTCGCCACCGCGCTGCACAGTCTACCCGACACTTCGGCGGTGATGGAAGGCATTGCGGATCGCCTCCGCGAGTTGCTCCATTCGCCGGCTGTGTTGATCTTGGTTCAGCGCGAGAAGCTTTTTCAGTTGCAGGCAGTTTCGACCGAGGCGCCTCGGCTTGCCCGCCTGATTCGCGAACGGGCTGGCGAGGGCAACCTGCGTTCACCACTGGAAATCGCCGCCCGGGCCGTCCATGCCGGCGAGCGCATCACCGTCAACATCGACGGCGCCTCCCACTTCGGCTCCGATTCGCCCCCCGGAACTCTCATTGCGGCTCCGTTCCGCACCTCGCGTTCCCACGGCGCGATTCTCGTTTATCCCCGGCTTTCTGCGCCCTTCACACACGAAGACAAGACTCTGGTTTCCGCCCTTGCCGGGTTTGGAGCCGTGGCCATCGCCAATGGAGAACTGTATGGCGTGGCACGGGCGCAGGCCCTGGAACTGCACGCGATCCTCGAAATCTCGGGCGAACTCAGCTCCGTGGGCAAGCTCGACGAATTCATGCAGAAGTCGGTGGTGCGGGCCGCGAGTTTTCTCGGTTTTGAGCGTTGCTTTATCGGATTGCTGGAAGATGCAAGCTTCCATATCCGGTGGGGATTCGAAAACGGCATGGCCCGGCCTCTTGATATTCCTCTGAACGAGGGCGTCGTCACGCGGAACCTCAGGCAAAAAGACGTCTTCTACACCGAGGACGCGTCGCAGGTTCCCGGCATTAATCAGGAGTTTGTTGCTGCTTTTAAGATTAAGGCTTTTCTAGTTGTACCCTTGCTCGGGTCCAGTGGCGAGGTGCTGGGGACGTTTGGGGTGCTCGATCGGATCGAGCCCGGACCGATCGACGACGAAGATGTGCGCAGGGCGCGGGCGCTTGCCGCCCAGGTTGCCATTGCCCTTGAGCTGACGCGGAATCTGCACGAAGCCGAGCAGCACCGCCGGCGCGCGGAAGCTCTGGTGGCGCTCGCAGTCGATCTGACTACCGTTCTCGATCTGCCTGTATTCATGCGCAATTTTGCGCTACGCGCAGCGGCTCTCCTGGGAGGACGAGCCGCAGTCCTCAGCCTTTTCGATATGGCGGAGGTCGAAACCGTGGCCATGTGCGGCACCGCGGAACTCGACGACAAACCGCTCGTGCGGCGCCTGGCGCAGGCGCTCCGCTCCGCCGTTCCGAAATATCCGGCCGACATCGCCTTTGCTTCGGCCGGCGATTTGCTGGGATCGTCCCTAGCCTCCAATTTGGGATGGATGGATTGCACGCTGATACGGTTAGTGGGAACGTCGGGCGAACTGGTCGGCGTTCTTTGCCTGGCCGATCGCGGCGCTGCACCCGCCTCTGCGGACTATCAGTTGATGCGCGCGATTGCGGGCCATGCCGGCGTCGCCTTGGAGAACTCCCGCCTGTTCACGCGTATGCAACAGGCGAACCGGCACTGGGTCGACGTCTTTGACGCTATCAGTGATTACATCGTCGTCCACGACGAGCACCACAACATCCTCCGCGTCAATCGCTCTCTCGCCGACCTCGTCGGTCTTGAACCGGAGCAGTTGATTGGCATCAACATGCGCGCCCTCGACGCGCTCACCTCCGCGCCCGCGCCCCATTCCTGCCCCTTCTGCCGCACCGGCGAAGGTCTGGATGAGTATGTCCACCCGGCCCTCGAGCGCATCTATCTGGTCTCGACCTCGCGTATCCACTCGGCCACGCCGCCGTCGGAGCACGCCGGGTTTGGCGAGCAGGGCATGAACAGCGCCCAACTGCAGACCATTCACGTTCTCAAGGACATCACCGACCGGCGCGAAGCCGAGCGGCGCTATCGCGAGCTCTTCGACAACATTCAGGAGGGGATTTACGTCTCGACGCCGCAGGGCCGCTTCGTCGAAGTCAACGACGCGCTGGTGCGCATCCTGGGCTACGACAGTCGCGAAGAAGTTCTTCAGCTCGATATCCCCACCCAGCTCTATTTTTCTCCCGAGCGCCGCCGGGAGCTGGCGGAGCAACTCAAGCAAACCGGCGAAATGCATAACCACGAGGAAGTCTTGCGCCGCAAGGATGGATCCGCTGTCACCGTGTACATGAATTGTTATGCCATGCGCGACGCGGGCGGCGTCGTCTTGCAACACCGCGGCGTGATGCTCGATATCACAGGCCTGCGCCAGTCGCAAACGGAGTTGCAGAAAGAGCGCGACTTTTCCGGCAAGATCCTCAGCCATACCCAGAGCCTGATTCTGGTCACCGACACCGATGGAATCATCAGCTATGCGAACCGCCGTTGGAGCGGTCTCGGGTTCCAGCAGACGCAGATCGTCGGCCATCCCTTTCCCGAACTTTGCGCCCCGGGACGCCGCGAGGAGTTGCGGCACGCTTTGGCAGCGGTCGCTCGCGGCCAGCAGATTGACAATTTCGATGTCCCGTTGGTGCGCGGCGATGGCGCCAGCGGACAGTTCACGGTCAACCTGAGTCCGATCAGCGGGGAAGATGGCAAGGTCACCAGCATCGTCGTGGTTATGACCGACGTGACTGACTCGGCGCTGCTGCGCGCCAAGCTCGTGCACGCCGAGAAAATGGCGGCTGTCGGACAGTTGGTCTCAGGCGTCGCCCACGAAGTGAACAACCCTCTCACGGCCATCCTCGGATTCACTGACCTGCTCATGGAGAATCCCGAGCTCCCGGAGAGCGCGCGCCGCGATTTGCGCGTGATCCTGCAGGAAGCGCAGCGCACCAAACAGATTGTCCAGAACCTGCTCAGCTTTGCGCGGCAGATGCCGCCGCGGCGCCAGCCCGTGCAACTGAATTCCATCCTTAAGCGCACCGTGCAGCTGCGTTCGTATGATTTCATCAGCCACGGCATTCAAGTGGTGGAGCAGCTGGATGAATCTCTGCCCGACGTCGTCGGGGATTCGCACCAGCTGCAGCAGGTCTTTCTCAATATCCTGAACAACGCCTACGACGCTGTCCGTGACTGTGGCCGGCCCGCGCGTATCGAGATCGGCAGCGCCCGAATCGAGACGGGAGTGGAAGTCTCGTTCCGCGATAACGGCATCGGCATTGCCGATCCCGACCGCATTTTTGACCCGTTCTTCACTACCAAAGACGTTGGCAAAGGCACCGGCCTTGGTTTGAGCATCTGCTACGGCATCGTCCGCGAACACGGCGGAGAAATCATCTGTCGCAATAATTCCGAATCTGACGGAGCCACTTTTATCGTCCGCCTGACCTTGGCAGCCGAC
>Ga0224557_1000044_pt1 | contig 135986 bp, 148 predicted proteins | sample 714S31014metaG_FD_180677 | JGI IMG/M metagenome (GOLD analysis project Ga0224557, IMG submission 180677) | Peat soil microbial communities from Stordalen Mire, Sweden - 717 S3 10-14 | ecosystem: Environmental > Terrestrial > Soil > Wetlands > Peat | place: Sweden: Norrbotten County, Stordalen... | reverse complement strand
CGCGCCGCCGTTCCCGCCTTGGTCGGGGCATGACCAGAGACGCCCCACGACCACGGGACGCTTCTGACGGCGACGCTCGCTCAACCGCCGTTTCGCGCCGCCGCCTTCTCACATGGATCGCGGGAGGAGTCGGCACCGTGATCGTCGCTGGGGCGGCGGGTCTTGAACTGGTGAGTCGCGGGGTGCTGCCGGGCAAGCAGCTGCTCGACGAGATCGACGGCGCCTGTTCGGTGCCCGCGCCCGCGCGGTCCTTCGAGGCGGTCGGCCCCAGCGAATCAGGGCGGTTCTACTCCGCCGCTCGCCGACGCAGTGTTGGCTACACGATCGCCTACCCGCCGGCCCACCGGCCGGGCGACTCGCTGGCGCTGATCGTGATGCTCCACGGCTACGGCAACGACCACGCCACCGCCCTCTCCGGGATGACGCCCGCCCAGGCGTTGGCGCTGCGGATCGGCGGCGCGCCACTCACGCCGATGGCGATGGTGACCATCGACGGCGGCAACGGGTACTGGAATCCCCATCCCGGCGACGACCCCATGGCGATGGTCGTCGACGAACTCATCCCGTTCTGCCAGCGCAGGGGACTCGGCGCCGCCCCAAACCAGATCGGCATGATGGGGATATCGATGGGCGGGTACGGAGCCCTCGCCGTCGCCGAGCGGTACCCGGGCCTCGTGTCGGCGGTCGCGGCGATCAGTCCGGCCGTCTGGACCTCCTATGCCCAGGCGCACGCCGCCAACGCCGGGGCCTTCGCCTCCGCGTCGGCCTTCGCCGCGGGCGACGTCATCGCGCACGCCGGCTCGTTGCGGGGCGTCCCCGTACGAGTCGCGTCTGGAGTCGACGACCCGTTCCACCCGGGAGTCGAGAAGCTGGTCAGCGTGCTCCCCTCAGGCAGTACCGAGGTGTTCTCCGTCGGCTGCCACACGGATCCGTTCTTCCTGGAACAGGAGCCGCCGTCCTTAACCTTTCTCTCTCGCCATCTCACGTGACCCACGACTACGCCTGGGTCTTCAACGCGCGTGCGGGTTCACGTCGGGCCTCCGACAACACAGAATTGCAACTTAGCGTCACTGCGGCTTCGTGTCGGCCTGAAGAGTTCACTTGAAATCAACTACGGCGATCATTAGTGCGAGACGTTGGTGGCGAAATGAGCAGCGCTGTGCGCCTGTACTTGATAGGTTCTGATCATCTGACCCATCGAGAGGACGATTCATATGGCTGGTTGCGCTTCCTGCGGAGGATGTTGCGCTCACTGCGCGACCACTTGTGGTGTTATGGGGGGAGCGTCGTTTGGCGCCATGGGTTCCCCCTACGTCGGAGGCTTTGCCGGTTTTGGCTTCTTCCCCTTTTTTGGCGGTCACCACGCGTCGCAGAGTAACGACGACAACGCCACACCAGTGGACGGCGACGCACTTGTCGACCCTAACCACCCCGGTCATCGTGAAGCCATCAAGACAATTTCACACGTCGACGACGACAAGCACGAGAAGATTACCCAATGGCTCAAAGACGAACTCCACCAGATCGAACATGGGAGTGACCCGCAGAAGTAACGTTCGCGGCTTCAATCAAGGCAGCCAAAGGTTGATTCTCCAGTCGGATATTGTGCACATCCCCGCCGAATTGCCCATGGTATGGACGAATGTGTGGGAAATGTGCTCTGGCCGCTCGAATCATGCACACTTACGCAGTTGCCTAGTCTCGATCTTGCTCCGACGTTCGTGACTGAGATTGAACTGCCGATCGAACGGATCGACGATCTTCATCTTCAACCCACCTTGCGTGGTGGTGGAGCGCCCAGGACCGCTCCACTCTTCCGAAGACCATTCCAGGCAGTGCCGGACGTGTTACCGGATTCACCACGGCCATGAAGACGTGCACACCCAACAGGATTAGTGCGATGATCACAGCGGTCGTGTGCGGTCCTGCCGCGTCGCCATCGGTATGCCAAGAGTTGATGCCAGTAATGATGATCGCCGTAAGTGACGCCAACATCATCCACGCCAGCCCCTTCTGTCCGAGATTGAACTTTCCCCACCTGACTCCAGTTCGGTGAAATGGTCGAGACAACATTCGGCCAACGAATTCAAAGTCACTTCGTTCCGGAAGGAATGCGTCTCGCACGAACCCAAGAACCGCCATGGTGTTGCCAAAGATCACCGCGACCACGAAACCGCCGCCCATTGCGATCACCGCAGCGACGTGCAGGTGAAACAAGTTGGTGTCTTCCATTTCTGATCCCATTGCGAGTCCCGTCAGAAGGGCCGTGGCAAAAGTTACGACGGTCCACCAATGCAGCAGGCGCACGGTCAGGCCAAATCGAAAGATCGCATTCGAATCTCGATGTATCGACCCCGAGGTGTTTCGATCGTGCCCGCTACCCGTCAAACCCGTATGGGGAGATTCATTCACGCTCAGCACTCCCGTCGACGAAGGGTCCCTGTACGTAAAGTACGGTGGAACATCCATCAAGACGAAGGGGCAAACGTCACAATTTCTGTCACGCCGAATGGCCGCGACGAGGAACTCATCTGGTCGTGAATTGAATGGTGTCCCAAGTCGTGAGATTCGGACGCCTCGGTGGTCTAGCCGTCGCTGCGAAGTGGTGTCTGTCACGTCGGGTCCCTGTTCAAGCGCCCAAGAGGTTCGACATGGAGCGGGGGCGTATGAGTGCTGCAGGGTCCCTCAGTCGAAGACAACGTGCTCTCGCGTGGCAAAGGGCTGTCCCCCTTGGAGTCAGTGTCCCCACGGTCGGGTCCTCCAGTCGGAGATTGTGCACGTCCCCTCCGACGCTGGCAGAACTTGAGAGAGTCAAGGCTCGCTTCGTTACAGCGAGGCGGCAGCGATGTCCACGTCTTCCACGTCGCGTCGCTGAGGAGTTCCGGTGAATCCACCGGAGACTTGGCTGAGCGTCGGCATGAGGGTCTCGGACATGAAGTGATCGTACGATTCTTTTGAGTCCCATACCGCGACAACGAGCCACCCACCCTCGGTTGGACCCGAGAAATGGTACTTCTGGCCGGCAGGAAGGACGCCGTTGGGATGGGCGGCACCCAGGACGACCCGATACTGGTCGGCGGTACCGCCTTCAAAGAAGTTAGTGGTGAGATAAGCCATGGTTCCCCTCAGTGGATTGACGTTCGGCGAAGGCTAGTCAGTTCTAGCGATGACGGTGAGGAGATCTTCCTTGGTCATGCGGTGCCATCGTCAGCGCCACAAGTTCACTCGCCTGTCCGAAATCGTGATCGTCAGTCCTCCAACACTAAACAGGACTCACGGACCTCAAGCCAGTGCAAGGTTGCACTTCTCATAGGTCTGGACAGCACCACTTCTTAGGGTGATGCTATCTGTTGCGTCGGGCCGCCATCGATCAATCCCGCAAGCCCGTGGGCACCTTCTATTGGTCCTCCGCGGCCTGAGAGTTCACTCAAGTGCTCCATCTATTCACCGAAGTTTTGCTGGTGCCGTCACCCGAACTATGCAACAATCTCAGCCGTGCCGCTCGGCATGCTTACACCCAAAAGGGGATGAAATGGCCGCTGAATTGATCTTGGAATTTGAGGGAGTGACCACGGTGGAATACGACGCCGTGAACAAGGAACTCGGAATCGACCCAGCGACTGGCGAAGGTGATTGGCCCGACGGAATGTTGGTGCATTCGGCAGGTCTCAGCTCGAATGGAAATTTCGTCGTGACCGAGGTCTGGGACTCCATGGAACATCAAGAGGCGTTCATGCATGACCGCCTTGGCGAGGCTCTTGTCAAGGGTGGCATTTCCGGTCCACCCTTCAGCGTCACTTGGATCGAGTTGATTTCGCACCTGAACCTCGAGGCTTAGGCCCGTCGATCCCTCGGAAGCTCGGAGACCGGTCGCCACGCCGCTGCCCCACGATCTAGTTGGACAGTGGCGTGGGCGGTCGTCTCTTGGCGGAGCCTCGAAGGGCGCGAGAGGAGACAGAACCGGCAGGAGGCGCGAAGGTAGTGGACGGACGCCTGTGGAGATCTCCCGTTGGGGCGACATTCCGTCGCGCCAGTGAACCGAAGGTTCCCCCACCAATCGATGAAGTCACGCTTTGGCAGCACGAACGTTCTTGCGGTGCCATAGATCAGCCAGAACCCTTGTCCATCCGTCACTCCTTGATTCGCCAGTCGGATTGTGGACGTCGGCCCGCCGACTCACCAAGGTGGTTGCGAGTTGTCGCTCGCAAGGTCGATCGGCGCCCTTCATGGCCCGAGTCTTCGGTCGGAGGATACTGATGTTCGTTGGGCAGGAGTTTCAGGTCGTCCTTGGTCCACGTCGACCAAGGTTGGTCATAGACCCGGGCGTCGGGCTTCCGACACGAGTGGCTGCTTCCCGGGATAGGACCGGCAGTGGGTGGCGGCACACGCAATGGGACTCCACTCCGAACGCCCTGCTCTCACACACTGACGACTGCTGCCACGGGCGCAATTGTCTCGCGACAGCCGATGGCCGAAATGTGGGCGCCGGTGTCTGACGGCATCGGCGGTAGCCTCATGAAGCAGAAGGTGCGCCGGACCGTCGGCGTAAGTGGAGTAGCAGCGCCGCCGACCGCGGGTCGGCACTGACCCCGAGACCGAAGGAGGGCGACCTTGCCAGTTACCGACAGCAACGCCCTCAGCGGAAGTGACGATCCGTCTCGCACCGGCACGAAGCAGCCAGACCAGCCATCACGCCGCCGGAGGCGAGTCGTCACGGAATGGCTGATCATCGTGCTTGTCGCGGTCGTAGCATCCTTGCTCGTCCGAACGTTCGTGTTCCAGACCTTCTACATTCCGTCGGGCTCCATGACGCCCACGCTGTTGGTCGGCGACCGCATCATCGTGGACAAGCTCAGCGTCGACTTCGGCACCATTAACATCGGAGACATCGTGGTGTTCAAGGCACCACCCGAAGTGAAATTGGAGTGCAGCGACGCGGTGACCGACCTCGTGAAGCGCGTGATCGGTTTGCCTGGAGACCGACTCACTTCCAAGGGAAACACCATCTATGTGAACGGCAACGCCCTGAAGGAGAACTGGCCGCACTCGGAGCCCCTCGTCACTCAAATCGGCAACGTGACAGTCCCGGCGGGCCAGTACTTCATGATGGGCGACGATCACCCCCACTCGTGCGACAGCCGGACGTGGGGAACGGTGCCGCGCGCCGACATCATTGGCAAGGCATTCATGGAGTTTTGGCCTCTTTCGAGATTCAAGTGGATCTAGGCAATTGACATGAGCCATGTCGCGTCAACGACTCTTGCGCCGTGGCGAGTCCTAGGTTCGACGGCTACTTGCCCTCCACGATGATCGGCAGCAGGGGGGTACGAAAGGATCCGTTGCCCTCCAGGTTGAGAATCACTTCGATTGCCCCTCGACCCGGCGGCACGGCGTAGCCAAGTCGGGACACACTTGAGGCGGTGCCGACGAGCAGCGGAATCTCTATCGAGTCGCCCAGCCCGATGCGGAACTTGATCCTCGGCATGGTCTGAAAGCCCGCGTAACCACCGACCGTCTCGTTGGTATCGGGATCTACCACTCGAGCTGTCACCCCACCGTGCGTCACGATGGCAATCTTCTCCTGGCCCGCATCGCTAATCCGCAGCACGCTCCTGAGATTCCGGCCGGACTTCACCGTGAGGCCATCCTCGACCGAGACACTGATTCTCGTCGGGCAAAGCCAACACCCGCGGTCTGGAAGAAGGAACTTTTCGGGGCGCCGCACCGGCGTGCCCAGACGTGCGGTCTGGATAGCGGAGGAAACCGACAGTCAGATCGACTGCGTCCCCGTAGCGTCCCCGGAGTTCTCCCGCCAGGTCTTCTTCATCGGCGTGCAGCTGGATGTTCACCCTCCCTCGGCCGAAGATGAAGATGGATGACCGATCGAGGTCCTGATCCCCGAAGCACGTCAGCGGTTACGCCGCCGGCACGTCAGGGCAACCGCCAGTGGCGGGGGCAATGCAGATTGGGTAATGGCCTGGCTGCAGTTGCCGTAGTGGTGTTCGGGGCGTCCGCGGACCCACTTGTCTAGATAGGACTACAACTTCACGGGGCAGTCGTCGCAGGTGCTCTTCTTGGACGGCTGACGAATCTTCATCTCAACAGGAAAGTCCAGTCCGGACTTGACTCGTCCAGCCACTGGTCAAACTGATCGAGTTCCGTCGATCGTGGCTCGCTCGAATCTTGTCCAGTCCACTTCAGTCAGTCTTCGCCCTCAGGTTCGTCCCTTCGCCCTACCGGTTGCCGCCCTGGGTCCGCGTAACGTCGCCCTGCACTCTTGATCGAGAGTTTCATCACAATGATGGTCTCACCTTCGCAAAGACCTTTTGGCGGAGGAGGTGGGATTTGAACCCACGGAAGGTTTCCCTTCACACGATTTCCAATCGTGCCGATTCGGCCGCTCTCGCACTCCTCCAGGCCGGTCATCCAATTCTTCGAAATGATTGCCGGCTTGCAAGGCTACCCGAGACCTGACTGGGGTCGACGCGGTAGCCTTTCTACGCCGAGGTCCACAGCGGTGGTCGGGTCCCGTGCGACGACCGTTCGTGAATCGAGTCAGGGGTGGAAGCCAGCAGCTCTCAGCGGATCGTGTTGGGTGCCACGGATCGCCTGACCATCGCTTTGGGCCTCGGCACCTCACAGCGCGCCGTTAGCATGCGTGCATGGCAGATTCGTCCCCGACCCCCACCTCGATCGACGGCGTGACCGCGCTCTACCGCCGTTTTCGTCCGGGCCGATTCGCCGAACTGCGCGGCCAGGACCACGTCGTTCGCGCCCTGCAGGGCGCCGTCAAGAACGACCGGATCGTCCACGCGTATCTCTTCTCGGGACCGCGAGGCACCGGCAAGACTACCGCCGCCCGCATTCTCGCCAAGGCCCTCAACTGCGAGCATCCGCTCGACGGCGACGCCTGCAACGAGTGCGCGAGCTGCGTCGCCATCACCAGGGGGTCGTCGCTCGACGTGATCGAGCTCGATGCGGCCTCCAACAACGGCGTCGACGACATTCGCGAGATCACGGCCGGGGCGTGGCACGGCACCCCGGGCCAGTGGAAGGTCTACATCTTCGACGAGGTGCACCAGCTCTCGAAGGCGGCATCGGCGGCGCTGCTCAAGACGCTCGAGGAGCCGCCCCAGCACGTGGTGTTCGTCCTAGCCACCACCGACCCCCACAAGGTGCTGCCGACCATCCGCTCACGGACCCAGCACCTCGAGTTCCGATTGATCGGCGGTGAGACGCTGAGCTCCTTGCTGCACGACGTCCAAGGAGCGGCCGGGCTGGCGGCCGATGATGCGCTCATCGATGCTGCGGTGCGCCTCGGGCGGGGTTCTGCCCGTGATGCGCTGAGCGCGCTCGACCAACTGATCGCCACCGGATCCTTGAGCGAGACCCAGCCAGAGTTCGATGGGCTCTTCCACGCGCTGGTCCACGCCGACGCGGTCGAGGCGTTGCGCTCGCTGGCGCTGCTGACCCGCGAGGGATGGGACCCCGAGCAGTTGGCCGAGAGTTTCGCCGCGGAGATCCGCCAGGTCTTCCTGCTCCAGGCGGCGCCGGACGTTGCCGACGCCGTCGACGCCGACCGGGATCGGCTCAGTGCGTGGGGCTCGCAGCTGGGACTTGCGCGCACCGTGCGGATTCTCGAGACCATTGGGCGGGCAATGCGTGAGATGAAGAGTGCCCCGGACAAGGTGGTGATTCTCGAGGTGGCGCTGGTGCGTCTCATCAAGCCGGAACTCGACAGTTCGATCGAGGCGCTCGACGAGCGAGTGACCAAGATCGAGCGAGCCGGCGCGCGCCCTGTCGCGGCGCCTTCGTCGACGGCCGGACCCGCGCTGCGTCCAATCGGCTCGACGGGTGGTGCGCCGCCGGTGTCGCCGACGGCCGGACCCGCGGCGACAGTTGCGCCCGCGCCGCCCGCGCCGCCCGCGTCGCCGGGTCCGGGTCCGGGTTCGGGTCCGGGTTCGGGTTCGGGTCGTGCCGCCTCCGACGCAGCGGCCCTGAGCCTGGAGGACGTCCGCGAGCGGTTCGAGCAGCGGGTGGTCCCGCGCACGGCGCGCTCAGCGCAACTGCTTTTGAAGAACGCCAGAGTCTGTTCGTTCGACGGCCAGCGCCTCAGCATCGCCCTGCCCAACGAGGAGATGCGCCAGAACACCGAACACATCGCCCAGGGACTCAGAAGCGCCATGGAGCATGAGTTCAAGGTCAACTTCCAGATCGACTGGATCGTCGACCCGTCCCTCGTCGCCGGCTCATCGGCGCCGTCCTCGCGACCCGCACGTCCCGAGCCCCCGGAGCGGTCCGGCGCCGACGAGGACCCGGCCGGTGACGAGTCTTCCATCGTGGTCGACTCGATGGCCGGTCATCTCATCAGCGAGATGTTCCCGGGTGCCGAGGAGATCTCGTGAGCTACCCGCCACCTCTCCAGGCGGTCGTCGACGAGCTCGGCCGCTTCCCGGGAGTCGGACCGAAATCCGCGCAGCGGATCGCGTTCTGGCTGATGCGCCAGCCGAGCGAGGACGTTGCGCGCCTCGCCCTGGCCCTCGAGGAGATGAAGACGCAGCTCTCGTTCTGCGAGCGGTGCTGCAACATCGCCCAGACGGGCGGACTCTGTCCGATCTGCGCCGACAGCCGGCGCGATCAGACCACAATCTGCGTGGTGGAGAACCCGCCGGACGTCGCCGCCGTCGAGCGCTCGGGTGCCTTCCACGGCACGTACCACGTGCTGCACGGGGTCTTGAACCCGCTGGAGGGCGTCACGCCGGACCGACTCCGGATCCAGGAGCTGCTGCACCGATTGAACGGTCCCGTGAAGGAGATCATCCTCTGCTTCAACTCCAACGTCGAGGGCGACGCGACGGCGATGTACCTCGGCCGGTTGCTCCAGATGCCGGGACTCATCGTCTCACAGCCTGCCAGCGGGTTGCCGGTGGGCGGGGACCTGGAGTTCGCCGATGACCTGACGCTGGGCCGGGCGATCGAGGGGCGACGAGTGCTGGCCGACTAGGCGAAGCGAGCCATGCAGAGGATCCCGACCACGAGGCAGTAGAAGCCGAACGGGCGAAGCGTCTTGGTGGCGAACCACCTGGTCAAGAAGCGCACCGCCGCGTAGGCCGCGCCCATCGCGCAGAGTGCGCCGACCAGCGTCTGCATCCGTACGCCGTCGCCGAGGGGGCCCATGAGCGACGGGAGCTTGTAGAGTCCGGCGACCAGTATGACGGGAGTGGCGAGCAGGAAGGAGAAGTTAGCGGCCTCCTCGTGGTCGAGCTGGCCGAGGAGTCCCGACACCATGGTGACCCCGCTGCGCGAGATTCCCGCCAGGAGAGCCAGGATCTGCGACGACCCGATGGCGAGTGCCCCCGGGGCGCTCATCGTGTCCAGCGTCCGGTGGCGCACGTGGCGGCCCTGCGAGCCCACCATGCGCTCGCCGACCAGCAGCAGCACCCCGTTGACGGTGAGGAATATGGCGGCGGCGAGGGGCTTGGCGAAGAGAACCCGCAGGGCGCGCTCGAGGAACAGTCCGGCCACGCCGACCGGGACGCTGCCGATCGCCAAGACGAGCAAGAGCCGGTAACCGCGGTCCATCGTGGGGTCCCCGAGCCGCCACATCGACGACAGGCCGTCGGTCCGCGAGCGAGAGATCTGGCGGCCGAGTCCGCTGAAGAGGGCCAGCCACGTCCTTCGGTAGTAGAGGAGCAGTCCCAGGGCCGTGCCGACGTGCAGGCCGACGAGAAAGACGAGGAAGAAGGACTGGGAGGCTGACTGGCTGCTGACCAGGTTGTGCCAACCCAGCAGAGCGGGTACGAGGATTCCGTGGCCCAGGCTCGAGATGGGGAAGAGTTCGGTGATCCCCTGGACCAGACCCATCACCACGGCCTGAAAGTAGCTGAGGGTCACGTGCACGTCATCACGCTAAACGACGGTGCACCCGTCGCGCGACTGGTTTCGGACAGACTGGGGAGGTGCGCTTCCTCACGATCGTTCGTCATGCCAAGTCCAAGCCCGCCACCCCCGGGGAGCCCGACTACGACCGGAGGCTGAGCTCGCGAGGGCGCAGGGAATGCGAGCGGCTGCGGGCGTGGGCGAGCGACCCAGAGGCGCTCGGTCGCTTCGGCCCCACGACCGCGCTGGTGAGCGCCGCCGCGCGCACTCGAGAGACGTTCGAACGAGCCTTCGACGGAACGGCGTTCGTCGCGGCCGAGGAGTTCAGCGACCTGATCTACAACGGCCATCGGGAGGTGAGCGCCGAGGATCTCCTGCTCGAGCTGGCCCGGGTCGATCCGGTGACGTCCTCGTTGCTGGTCGTCGCGCACAATCCCACCGTGTACGAAGTGGTGAGCAGCCTCGCAATGGAGCTTCCCGAATCGCTGCGCGCCTTCCACTATCCACTAGGCGGCGCCTACGTGCTCGCGCTGCCCGGCGACGAGCCGATCGGGCTGGGCCGCTACGAGCTGGTCGCGAGCTTCGTTCCCGACTAGAGGGTGCGAAGGATCGCCGCGTCGCCTTGGCCCCCGCCGCCGCAGAGCGCGACCGCCGCGACGCCGCCGCCGCGACGCTGGAGCTCCAGGAGCACACTGAGCGCGATGCGCGTTCCCGACACGCCGACAGGGTGTCCCAGGGCGATCGCGCCGCCGTTGACGTTCACCTTGTCCTCGTCGATTCCGAGGTCGTCCATCGAGGAGAGTCCCACCGCGGCGAAGGCCTCGTTGATCTCGAAGAGGTCCAGGCCCTTCACGTCCAGCCCGGCCTTGGCGGCCGCCCTGGTGATGGCGCGTGATGGCTGGGTGAGCAGCGAGGCGTCCGGCCCGGCCACCTGGCCGTAGCTGACGAGCTCGCCGATCGGCGTGAGCCCGAGCTGCTTGGCGCGGTCGGCCGACATCACGAGCACCGCCGCACCGCCGTCGGAGATCTGCGAGGCGTTGCCCGCGGTGATCGTGCCGTCCTTCTCGAAGGCCCCGCGAAGCTTCCCGAGCGACTCCACGGTGGTCTCCATCCGAACGCCCTCGTCGGTCGTGATGATCAGCGGGTCGCCCTTGCGTTGGGGCACCGACACGCCGACGATCTCCTCGGCGAACTTGCCAGAAGCGATCGCCGCGCCGGCGAGTTGGTGGCTGCGAGCGGAGAACTCGTCCTGGCGCGCGCGGGTGATGCGTCCATTGTTGTAGCGCTCGGTGGAGAGGCCCATGGCGCACTGATCGAAGGCGCAGGTGAGCCCGTCGAACATCATGGAGTCCACGACCTTCTGGTCGCCGAGCCGGTAGCCGGCGCGCGCGCCGGGCAGGAGGTACGGCGCGCTGGTCATCGACTCCATGCCGCCGGCGATGATGATGTCGGCCTCGCCCGCGCGGATCATGAGGTCGGCCAGGTAGATCGTCTGCAACCCTGAGAGGCACACCTTGTTGATGGTGGTGGCGTTCACGGTCATGGGGATGCCGGCCTTGACCGCAGCCTGGCGGGCGGTGATCTGGCCCTGGCCGGCCTGGAGCACTTGGCCCATCAGAACGACGTCGACGGTGGCCGGGTCCACGCCGGTCTTGTCCAAGACTCCCTTGATGGCGGCGCCCCCAAGGTCCATCGCACTCAGCGAGGCGAAGGCCCCCGAGAGCTTCCCAATGGCGGTACGGCTTCCAGCGACGATGACACTACGCGACATGACTGCTCCTTTGTGCTCCAACTCGGAACTGATAATCACGATAGACGGTCGCGCGCCAGGCCCCAAAGGGTGCTGAGCAGGCGCGACGATCACGGGCGGGGCGACGCCGAGACGCCGGGTGGCGTCCGACGGGATCGCGGTGGCGCCAGGGGGAGAGGCGCTCCTCGCCGCGGCGACGCCACGGGAACCTGAGAATCGAGGCGGTGTTGGTTGGAGCGCAACCTCGTGCTCGCGACGGGCAACTAACCTCGCCCAGGTGAGTGAGATTCTTGATGCCGTGCGAGCGGGCGCGTCGAGCGAGGTCCTGAGCGCGACCCCGATGCCCGCCACGACGCGCGCGGCCTTCGTCCGGCGCGACGAGCAGGGCATGTTCGAGGGGATGGCGAGCAAGGACAAGGATCCGCGGCGCAGCCTGCACGTCGAGGAGGTGCCCGTTCCCGAGCTCGCGCCCGACGAGGTCTACATCGCGGTCATGGCCTCGTCGATCAACTTCAACACGGTGTGGACCAGCATCTTCGAGCCGTTGCCGACCTTCGGCTTCCTCGACCGCCTCGCCAAGGAGACCTTCTGGGGCAAGCGCCACTCGCTCGACTATCACGTGGTGGGTTCGGACGCCTGCGGGGTCATCCTGCGGGCCGGCTCGGCGGTGCGCAACTGGAAGGTCGGCGACGAGGTCACGGTCCACTGCAACTACGTCGACGACCAGGACCCGAGCAGCCACGACGACTCGATGCGTTCGAGCACGCAGCGCATCTGGGGCTTCGAGACGAACTTCGGCGGGCTCGCCGACATCTGCGTGGTGAAGGCCAACCAGCTGATGCACAAGCCCGCCCACCTGACGTGGGAGGAGGCGTCGGTGAACGCGCTGTGCAACTCGACGGCCTATCGCATGCTGGTCTCGCGCAACGGCGCTCCGGTGACCCAGGGCGACCGGGTCCTCATCTGGGGGGCGTCGGGGGGCATTGGTTCCTTCGCGGTCCAGCACGTGCTCAACTCGGGCGGCACCCCGATCGGCGTGGTCTCGAGTGCGAACAAGGTCGAGACGCTCCACGAACTCGGCTGCCTGCACGTCATCAACCGCGAGGAGATGGACTACCGGTTCTGGAAGGACCCGCACACCCAGGACGAATCCGAGTGGCGCCGGCTCGGAAAGGACATACGCGCGCTCGTCGGCGATGATCCCGACATCGTCTTCGAGCACCCCGGGCGTTCCACCATGGGCGCGAGCGTCTTCGTGGCCAAGCGCGCCGGGACGATCGTGACCTGCGCGGCGACGAGCGGCTACATGATCGAGTACGACAATCGCCACCTCTGGATGAAGCTCAAGACCATCAAGGGCTCGCACTTCTCGAACTACCGCGAGGCCTGGGCAGCGAATCAGACCATCATCGATGGCAAGGTCGTGCCGCCGCTGTCGGCGGTCTTCGGACTCGAGCAGGTCGGCGAAGCCGCCTACGAGGTCCATCACAACCGCCACGAGGGCAAGATCGGGATCTTGTGCGTCGCCCCCCGCGAAGGCCTCGGCGTCACGAATCCCGAGCTGCGCGCCAGCGTAGGCGAGAGACGCCTGACGATCTTTCGGCGCCACGACAGGGAGTAGGCATGGAACAGTTGCTCACCGAGATCGACCACGTGGCCATCGCAGTGCACGACCTCGACGCGGCGATCTCGTGGTACGAGCGGGCCTTCGGCGCCACGGTCGAGCATCGCGAGACGGTCGAATCCGACGGCGTCGCCGAGGCGCTGCTGCGAGTGGCCGATTCGTACATCCAGCTGCTGATGCCGACGCGTGAGGACTCGCCGGTCGCCAAGTACCTCGAGAGGAAGGGCGAAGGCCTGCATCACGTCGGCTACCGGGTTGACGACTGCGCCAAGGCGCTCGAATCGGTCAAGGCGGCGGGCGGGCGCGTCATCGACGAGGCTCCGCGGCCGGGCTCTCGTGGCACGATGGTCGCTTTCGTGCACCCCAAAACGTCCTTTGGAACGTTGATCGAGCTCGTCCAGGAGCCGGGCTGAGCGGTCGACCGGCGCTCCGCGCCTCGCGATGAACTGATTCGCGCCACCTTCGTCGGTCCCGGGACGGGGCCTGACCACCACCGATCCCGCTCTCGGCGAGAGCCGCGTCGAATTGCCGAGAAGGATCGGACCTGTCCCGGGACCGGGTGGCTGGCGCGGTACTCGCCGCTGATGTCGACGGCGAGCTGTTGGGAACGTCTCGATACGCTTCTCCCTCGATGACTTCCTCACCCGCCGAGGTGGCCACATCGGCTACGTCGTCCCGCCCAGATTCCGTCGCCGGGCTTCGCGACCGAGATGCTGCGCCAAGCCGCGGAGGTCGCCCACGTGGAAGGCCTCAGCCGGCTTCCGCTCACGTGCGACGACAACAACACCGGTTCCGCGACCGTCGTCGAGCGCTACGGCGGGGTGCTCGAGACAGCGGCGAACGATGACGGCGGAGTGCTGAGGCGCCGGTGCTGGATCGAGCGTTCGCCCGACCGCGAGCGACCAGAGGGAGGGGGCCGTCGCCCACCCAAGACCGCGCCCGTCGACTGCACCCCAACCCGTCGGGAGTTCGCTCCTCTACTTGCGGGTAATGGCGCTCTTCACTCGTCATTCACGTGGCCCGCGGTCTCGATGACGGAGCCCCTTCGCGTGTTGAATCCCTTGTGGGTAGCCTTGGCGTTCATGGAACACACAATGTCGGAACGTTTGGAGCAACTCGAGTCCCGTAAGGCGCAGGCCCGCAGCGCCGGCGGCGAAGTCGCCATAGAGCGCCACCACGCCAAGGGAAAGCTGACCGCCCGCGAGCGCGTCGAATACCTCCTCGACGAGGACTCGTTCCAGGAACTCGACATGTTGAACCGTCATTACGCGTCGGGCATGGGCCTCGAGGACACGCGACCCTACACCGACGGGGTCATCACGGGCTTCGGCAAGATCGACGGCCGCAAGGTCTGCGTCTACTCCCAGGACTTCACGGTCTTCGGCGGCGCGCTCGGCGAGACCCACGGCGAGAAGATCCACAAGATCATGGACATGGCCACGACGATGGGCGTGCCGATCATCGGCCTCAACGACGGCGCGGGCGCGCGGATACAGGAGGGCGTCGCCGGGCTGAACGCCTACGGCGGCATCTTCTACCGCAACGCCAAGGCCTCGGGCGTCGTCCCCCAGATCTCGGTGATCCTGGGCCCCTGCGCGGGCGGGGCGGTCTACTCGCCGGCCCTCACCGACTTCATCTTCATGGTCAAGGACACCAGCCACATGTTCATCACCGGTCCCGACGTCGTCAAGACGGTGACCGGCGAGGACGTCACTCTCGAAGAGCTCGGGGGCGCCCTGACCCACGCGACCAAGTCCGGCGTGGCGAACTTCGTGATGCCCGACGAGAAGAGCGTGCTCGACGAGGTGCGCTACCTGCTCTCGTTCCTGCCTTCGAACAACATGGAGGAGCCTCCCCGGATCCTGATCGGCGACGAGGCGGACCGGCTCTGCGAGAACCTGCGCGACCTGCTGCCGGTCTCGCCCAACCAGCCCTACGACATGAAGAAGGTCATCACCTCGGTCGTCGACGGCGGGGACTACATGGAGGTTCACGCCACCTACGCCCGCCAGATCACCTGCGGATTCGCGCGGATCGACGGCCACAGCATCGGCCTGGTGTCGAACCAGCCCCAGGTCCTGGCCGGGGTGCTCGACATCGAGTCGAGCGAGAAGGCGGCGCGCTTCGTGCGCACGTGCGACGCGTTCAACATCCCCATCGTGACCTTCGTCGACGTGCCGGGCTTCATGCCCGGCGTCGACCAGGAGTACAACGGCATCATCCGCCACGGTGCGAAGCTGCTCTACGCGTTCTGCGAGGCCACGGTCCCGCGCATCTGCATCATCACGCGCAAGGCCTACGGCGGCGCCTACGTCGTCATGAACTCGAAGTCGATCGGCGCGGACCTGGCCTTCGCGTGGCCCACGGCCGAGCTGGCGGTGATGGGATCGGCGGGGGCGGTGGAGATCGTCCATCGCCGCGACCTGCTCGATTCCGCCGACCCCGATGCGCTCCGCGCCGAGCTGATCGAGGACTACGAGGAGCGCTACGCCACGCCGTACATCGCCGCCGAACGCGGGTTCATCGATGACGTCATCGACCCGGCGGAGACCCGCCGCATCCTCAGCCGGTCGCTCGACATGCTGCGCGGCAAACGTGAGGACCTGCCCAAGCGCAAGCACGGAAACGTTCCGCTGTGAGTTACGGGCTGCCCCCTCGGCCCGAACTGCCCGGCGAGGAGCTGGCGGCGGTCATCGCCGCGGCCGAGGAGGTCCTGAGGGCCGTGCCGAACGTCGTGGTCGACAAGGCGCCGAGCTGGCGCTTCTCGGGGCGCTGGTTCAACAGCGGTCCCTACTCGATGCGCCGCCCGCAACGCTCGAGCTAGGCGCCCTCCACGAACTCCAAGAGGTCGCTCATGATCGCGCCGAGCGAGTAGTCCTTCGGGGTGTAGACCGCCGAGACGCCGGCGTCGCGCAGCGCCTGCGCGTCGTCGTCGGGCACGATGCCCCCGACGACCACCTTGGCGTCGACGCCGGCCTCGCGCAGTCCTTCGAGCACGCGCGGCACCAGCGCCAGGTGCGAGCCCGAGAGGATGGAGATGCCCACGATGTCCACGTCCTCGTCGCGCGCCGCCGCGACGATCTCCTGCGGCGAGAGGCGAATTCCCTGGTAGACGACCTCGAATCCGGCATCGCGCGCCGCGACGGCGATCTGCTCGGCGCCGTTGGAGTGACCGTCGAGCCCGGGCTTGGCCACGAGGATCTTCGGCGGGGTCCCTCGAGCAGCGGTGACGGCCTTGGATCGCTCGACGAGAGCGGCGAATTCGACGCCGCGGCTGGCGACGCCCGCGCGCACCCCCGTGGGCGCGCGGTACTCCCCGAACACGGCCCTCAGCGCATCAGCCCATTCACCGGTCGTGCCGCCGGCCTTGGCCAGCGCGATGGTGGGCACCATGATGTTGTCGCTCGGCTGGGAGCTGCGCGCCACCCGGGTCAGCTCCGAGAGAGCATCACGCACCGCGCTCTCGTCGCGCTGGGCCCTCCACGCGGCGACGTCGGCGATCATCTCGCGCTCGAACGCCGGGTCGACCGTCATCACCGCCGCAATCGTGGTGTCGCTCGTGAGGGGCGACTCGGCCGTCTCGACGAAGCTATTGACCCCGACCACGACCTGCTCGCCGGATTCGATTCGTGCGATGCGCTCGGCCTGGCTCGCCACGAGGCGGCTCTTCAGTTCATCGACCGCCGCGAACGCGCCGCCCAGGGCGAGCACGTCCTCGAGCTCGCCCTGGGCGGCCACCGTGAGCTCGCGCACCTTGGCGTCCATGACCTGGGATCCGGCGAAGATGTCGGGGTACTCCAGCAGGTCGCTCTCGTAGGCCAGTACCTGCTGCATGCGAAGGCTCCACTGCTGGTCCCACGGGCGCGGCAGGCCCAACGCCTCGTTCCACGCGGGCAGTTGGATCGATCGGGCCCGCGCGTCGGCCGACAGGGTCACGCCGAGCATCTCGAGCACGATGCGCTGGACGTTGTTCTCGGGCTGCTGCTCGGTGAGGCCGAGCGAGTTCACCTGCACGCCGTAGCGGAAGCGTCGCAGCGAAGGGTCGTCGACCCCGTAGCGGGTGCGGCAGATCTCGTCCCACATTGCGGTGAACGTGCGGATCTTGGCGATCTCCTCGATGAAGCGCACCCCGGCGTTGACGAAGAACGAGATGCGCCCCACCACGCGCGGCATCTGTGTCGGCTCGACCTTTCCCGAATCACGCACCGCGTCGAGCACGTCGATCGCGGTCGCCAGCGCGTACGCGATCTCCTGGACCGGCGTGGCGCCCGCCTCCTGGAGGTGGTAGCTGCAGACGTTGATCGGATTCCACCTGGCGACGTGGTTGATCGCGTAGCAGATCATGTCGACGGTCAGGCGCTTGGAGGGCTCGGGGGCGAAGATGTAGGTCCCGCGGCTGAGGTACTCCTTGACGATGTCGTTCTGGGTGGTGCCCGCCAGGCGCGAGAGGTCGGCGCCCTGCTCGTCGGCGAGCGCGAGGTAGAGGCCCCACAGCCAGGCCGCGGTGGCGTTGATCGTCATCGAGGTGTTCATCTCCTCGAGCGGGAGGCCGTCGAGGAGCTGGCGCATGTGGCCGAGGTGCGCCACCGGCACGCCGACCTTGCCCACCTCGCCCGTCGCCGCGGCCGCGTCGGGGTCGTACCCGGTCTGGGTCGGGAGATCGAACGCAATGGAGAGACCGGTCTGGCCCTTGGCGAGATTGCTCCGGTACAGCTCGTTGGACTTCACCGCGCTCGAGTGGCCCGAGTACGTGCGCATCACCCACGCCTTGGAGCGCTCAGCCATGTCTCCCCTTCTGCTCGATCTACCTAAGGACGGTAGTCGTAGAAGCCCTGACCTGATTTGCGACCGAGACGGCCTTCGGCGACCATCTGGCGCAGCAGCGGCACCGGGGAGAAGTTGGCGTCGTCGAAAGCCGCGTGCAGCGCGTCGAGGATTGCCACCGACGTGTCCAGGCCCACCAGGTCGAGCAGCGCGAACGGCCCCATCGGGAAACCGCAGCCGCCCTTCATCGCCACGTCGATGCCCTCCTGGGTCGCGGCGCCCTGCTCGAGGAGTCGCACCGCGTTGTTGAGGTAGGGGAACAGCAGGGCGTTGACGATGAAGCCCGCCTGGTCCTTGACCTCGACCGGCTCCTTGGCGCAGGCCAGGGCGAAGTACGTGACGGCGGCAATCGTCTCATCGCTCGCACAGAGGGGGCGAACGATCTCCACGAGCGGCATGACCGACGCCGGATTGAAGAAGTGCACGCCGCAGACGCGCTCCGGATGCGAGATTCCTGTGGCGAGTTCCATCACCGAGAGGGTGGAGGTGTTGGTGGCGAGGATCGCGGTGGGGCTCATCACGCGGTCCAGCTCGGCGAAGACGGCCTTCTTCACGGCGATGTCCTCCACGACGGACTCGATGACGAGCTCGCAGTCGGCCAGGTCGTCGAAGGACATGGTCGTGGACACGCGCGACCGGATGAGCGCGGCGTTGGCGTGGGTGTGCTTCTGCTTCTCGACCTGCTTGGCCAGGGACCTCTCGAGGCCGTCCAGCATGGCGTCGAGTGTCTCCTGATTTCGGCTGCGCAGCACGACGCTCGCCCCGGCCGTCGCCACGACTTCGGCGATGCCGCTGCCCATGATCCCCGAACCGACGATGCCCACCTTTTGAAAGTTCATCCTGCGAACATTACTGGCCGGTAAGGGGCGGCCGCGCCGGGGCCGCGAGCGGGCTTCGTTCGATAGCCGCGGAGGGATGGATTCTTGGGCCGCGAAACGGCCTCCGGGGCGAGACCGACGCCGGTCAGGCCTCTTTGACGCTGACCGACTCGATCACGACGCGTTCACGGGGCTTACCCGAGGGCGAGCCGAGGGCGTTGATCGCCTCGACGACGTCGAGTCCCTTGACCACCTTGCCGAACAGCGCGTACAGCGGAGGCAGGCGCATTCCGTCGGGCCCCGAGATCACGAAGAACTGGGAGCCGTTCGTGTTGGGTCCGGCGTTGGCCATCGCGAGCGAGCCGAGCTCGTAGCGGCCGGGCTTGGGGAGCTCGTCGTCGAATCGGTAGCCCGGTCCGCCGGTGCCGTTGCCGGTGGGGTCGCCACCCTGGAGCACGAAACCGGGAATGACGCGGTGAAAGATGACGCCGTCGTAGTAGTGCCAGCGCGCCAGGAAGACGAAGTTGTTGACGGTGACCGGCGCGCCGAGGGCGTCCAGAAGGATCTCCAGGGTTCCCTTGGAGGTCACCATCGTCGCGGTGTAGGTCTTGGCCGTGTCGATGATCATCGGTGGGGCAGCGTCAAAATGCTGGCGCGGCTCGCTGGTGCCGTCAGGGTTGGGGGTCGTGTCGGTCATGTTGTCCTAACTCGCGCTGTTCGAAATCGTGACCGAGAGCATACGGTTGGTCACCAGGGGCGGTACGCCGCTGCTACTGGCCGGGTTGCCCTCGCCGCTGATCTTCATCACCGCGCTGGCACCGCTGATGACCTGACCGAAGAGCGAGTATGTGTTCGACAGCGTCTCGCCCTGAGAGCCAGTCACGATGAAGAACTGGCTGCCGCCGGTGTGGGGCGAGCCTGTGTTGGCCATCGCGATCGAGTACAGCGGGTACGTTGGCTTGCCGGCCTTGGGGTATTCGTCGCCGATGGTGTAGCCGGGTCCGCCTGAGCCGGTGCCGGTCGGGTCGCCGCCCTGGATCATGAAGCCCGGGATGACGCGGTGGAAGATCACGCAGTTGTAGAACTTGTGCTCGGCGAGGAAGACGAAGTTGTTGGTCGTGATCGGCGCCGTGGCGGCGTCGAGTTTCACGACGAAGTTGCCGGCCGTGGTGACGAAGTGCGCGTAGTAGGTCAGCGACTTGTCGATGGCCATGGCCGGGGCTTTGGCCCACGTGAGGGTATTGACCGTGGTGGAGGTCGACTTCGGACAGCCTGCAGCAACAGCCATGGCGTTGGCCTTTGACTGGGCGGCGGACTCGGTCGCCGAGGGGATCGTGGTCGTGGACCCCGTAGCGGAGGCGGTCGTCGTGGTCGCCAGGGTGGGCGTGGTCTTCGAGCCGCCCGCGAAGAGCAGCGCCCCGGTACCGACGACGAGGATGGCCACGATGACGACGATGACGGCGCGTCGAATCGACTTGCGCCGCTTGTTCGCGCGCTGCATCGCTTCGAGCTTCTGACGGCGAGCCGCCTTCTGACGTTCTCGTTTGGAAGTTGCCATGGTTGCGACTTTAGTAGCGATTTGGAATGCCTCCGACTGACTCAACTAGTTTTGTGGCATGGCACTGATCGTTCAAAAGTTCGGTGGGACATCGGTGGGCAACGCCGAACGCATTCGCGACGTCGCGGAACACGTGGGGAGGACCCGCGAAGCCGGCAATGACGTCGTCGTCGTCGTTTCGGCGATGGGCAAGTTCACCGACGACCTGATCCGCATGGCTGACGAGGTCTCTCCGACGCGGCCGCCTCGCGAACTGGACATGCTGCTGACCGCGGGCGAGCGAATATCCATGGCGCTGGTCTGCATGGCACTGTCCGCACGCGGCGTCGAGTCGGCATCGTTCACTGGCTCCCAGGCCGGGATCATCACCGATACTGACCACACGCGCGCCAAGATCCTTGAGATACGCCCGGACCGCATTCGAGAGGCGATCGACGCCGGGCTCGTGCCCGTCGTGGCCGGCTTCCAGGGAGTCTCGACCGAGAAGGACATCACCACCCTGGGCCGTGGGGGCTCGGACGTGACGGCGGTGGCGCTGGCGGCCGCGCTCAAGGCCGACGTCTGCGAGATCTACACCGACGTCAAGGGCGTCTATTCCGCGGATCCTCGTGTCGTGCCCAAGGCCCGGCAACTCGCCGTGGTCTCCTTTGACGAGATGATGGAGATGGCCGCCACCGGCAGTCGGGTCCTGATGCTTCGTTCCGTCGAGTTCGCGCGCCGCCACGGAGTGCCACTGCACGTTCGATCAAGTTTCACCTGGGAACCAGGAACCTGGATTGTGGAGGAGGACCCCACCATGGAGCAAGCCGTCGTACTGGCCATCACTGATGACGCGTCGGAGGCGAAGATCACGGTCGGTGGCGTGCCCGACCGGCCCGGCGTCGCCGCACAGCTCTTCCGCGAGCTGGCCGATCGTGGCATCAACGTCGACATGATCGTCCAGAACACCGGAACCAACGGGCTGACCGACATCTCGTTCACGGTCGCCATGACCGACCTTGACGTCGCTCGCGAAGCCTGCGACGAGGTGAAGGTGGAGATCGGCGCGGCCATGGTCACCACCGACGACAACATCGGCCGCGTCTCGGTCGTCGGCGCCGGCATGAAGTCGAGTCCCGGAGTGACCGCCCTGATGTTCGAGACGCTGTTCGAGAACGGCATCAACATCGAGATGATCTCGACGAGCTCCATCCGCATCTCGTGCGTGCTTCGTGCGGACCGGGTCGCCGACGCGGTGCGTCACCTCCACACCGCCTTCGGTCTCGATGCGGCCTCGTCCTAGACTGAGCGCATGCGAGTAGCAATTGTCGGGGCCACTGGCCAGGTAGGGACCGTGATGCGCGCGATCCTGCGCGAGAGGAACTTTCCCGTCGACGAGATCCGGTTCTTCGGCTCCGCCCGATCGGCCGGGACGTTCCTGGACTGGCAGGGCCAATCCGTCGAGGTCGAGGACGCCGCCACGGCGGACTTCCGCGGCATCGACATCGCTCTGGCCTCGTCGGGCGCGACGTCGTCCAGGACGCTCTCGCCGCGCCTCGCCGCCGCCGGGGCGATCGTTATCGACAACTCCTCGGCCTGGCGCATGGACCCCGACGTCCCGCTGGTGGTGGCGGAGGTCAATCCCCACGCGCTTCGCTCGATCCCCAAGGGGATCGTCGCCAACCCCAACTGCACGACCATGGCCGCGATGCCGGTCCTGATGCCCCTCCACGCGGCGGCGGGGCTGCGAACCATGGTCGTGGCCACCTATCAAGCCGTGAGCGGTGCGGGCCGCGAAGGCGTCGACGAGCTCGCCACCCAGCTCGAGGCCTCGCTCGAGTTCAACGTGCGGGTCCTCACCTTCGACGGCGCGGCGATCGCGATGGCCGAGGGCGCCAAGTTTCCGGCGACCATTGCCCACAACGTGATTCCGATGGCCGGTTCCATCGTCCCTGACGGCTCGCTCGAGACCGGCGAGGAGCAGAAGCTGCGCGACGAGAGCCGAAAGATCCTGGAGATCGGCGGCCTCCTGGTCGACGCGACGTGCGTGCGGGTTCCGGTGTTCACCGGCCACTCGTTGGCGATCACCGCAGGTTTTGAACGGCCCATCTCGCCCGACGAGGCGAAGGCGATCCTGGCGGCCGCTCCTGGAGTGGTGCTGCACGACATGCCGACGCCCCGCTTGGTCGCCGGCCAGGACCCGACCTACGTGGGACGGATTCGTCACGCCCAGACGGTTCCCAACGGGCTGTCGCTGTTCCTGAGCAGCGACAACCTGCGCAAGGGTGCGGCGCTCAACGCGGTCCAGATCGCCGAGGAGATCCTGAAGCTTCGCTAGTCGGCGCCGTCCAGACCGACCTGGCGTCGAGCCAAGTTGACGCAGTGGTCGCCGAAGCGCTCGTAGAAGCGGGCGAGCAGCGCCAACTCCACGGCCACCGGCAGCGCCATCGAACCCGAGGTCAGCTCGGCGGTGAGCGACACGTGCAGATCATCGAGCTCGTCATCGATGTCCTCGATCGCGCCGATCATCTCGAGCTTGCCGTCGATGATGATGTCCGTCGCTTCGCGCCAGATCATCGTCGCCACTTCTCCCATCCGCTCGACGAGGCCGCGGCTGCGGGGCGACATCTCGCTGCCGAGCCCGCGCGCCGCCCGACGCGCCACGTGCTCGGCCAGGTCGCCGTTGCGCTCGACTTCCGGCAGTATCCGCAGCAACGTCAGCAGCGTGCGGCGCGACTCCGGGTTGGGCGATGGTTCGTGGAGCAACTGCAGCTCGGCCTTGGCCACCATGGCGTTGACGAGGTTGTCGATGGTGACGTCCTGCTCGACGATTCGCTTCGCCAGCTCCCGGTCGTTGGCGAGCAGCGCGTGGGTCGCTCCGGCGATGGCCTCACCCACGAGGGCGAAGACCTGGACGATCTCCTGGTGAAGTTCGGGGAGGACGTCGGCTTCGGGGGTTTCCTGGTCTACGGTCTCGTTGTTGGAGGCGAAAAAGCGGAACATGGCGAAAGGCTACTGCCGTGTCGCAGGCCTTCTCTAGGGTGTGAACTAACTAACTGAGGGAGAAGACCAATGCTGGCAATCGTGTGCGGTGCTGCCGGGCTCATCCTCGGCACGGTGGCGACGTGGGCGTTGTCGCTGAAGCGCTCGCAGGCCCTGCGCGACAGCGCCACCCAGGCCAGGGCCGACCTGGCCGTGCGGGACTCGCAGCTGGACGCGGCCCACGAGACGCTCGCGCGCGAGCGCGCCGATCACGAGAGCTCGCTCGCGAACATGGAGCTGACGTTCGAGAGCATGTCCAACCGCGTGCTGGCCCAAACCGTCGAGCAGTTCAACCAGTCCCAGGAGCGGGTCCTGAAGGAGCGTGATTCGAAGCTCGATCTCACCCTCAAGCCCCTCGAAACCCTGCTGGATGAGTACAAGAAGAACCTTGCCGACTTCAACAAGGAGCACGCGGGCGCTCTCTACGACGTGAAGACCCGCGCCGGCGAACTGCTGGCGGCCCAGCAGAAGACCCACGACGAGACCCGCCGGCTCAATCAGCTGCTGGGGCGGGGCGACCAGCGCGGCCACTGGGGCGAAGTGCAGCTGGAGAACGTCATGGAGGCATCGGGGCTGCGCCGCAACATCGATTACGACCTGCAGGTCACGGGAGTGAACGACACCGGCAGATCCCTGCGGCCGGACTGCGTGGTGAAGATGCCCAACAACGCCAGCATCGCCATCGACGCGAAGTTCCCCTTCGACGCGTTCGAGGCGGCCCAGGGCCTCGAGGATCCCGAACAGCGCCGAGCCAAGTACCTCGAGCACGCGGCGGCTCTGCGCAGCCACGTCAAGACCCTGAAGGAGAAGTCGTACTGGGAGGTCATCACCCCGGCGCCGGAGTTCGTGGTCTGCTTCGTGCCGAGTGACTTCGCGATAACGGCGGCCTTCGACGCCGACGCCGAGCTCCACTCCTACGCGGCCAAGGAGCGGGTCCTGATCGTCGGCCCCACCAATCTCCTGTCGCTCCTGTGGTCGGTCGCGATGGTGCTGCGCCAGCACGACGCGACGCTGAACGCGGAGGAGATCCTCAAGATCGCCGAGACCATGGTCGAACGGATTCGTCTCGTGGCCGAGCCGATCGTGAAGATGGGCCGGTCCCTTGATGACACGATCGACTCGTACAACAAGATGGTGAAGTCGGTGGAGGCGCGTCTCATCCCGGTCGCGCGCAGCATGCGCGGAATGGGAGGAGCCCAGAGGGCCAAGCCGGTGCCCGAGCTCGGGTCCCTTCACGAACCGATCAGCAGGCTCAACGAGGATCGCTGGGGTGTCGGACCGGAAAACGAGCTACCCGAGGGAGCGTCGGAGATACTCGATCTCGAGGCGTTGGAGGAAGAGTAGCGACGGGATTCTGCGGCCTGCGTGGTGAAATTCCCGGAGTGAGTAAGTTCTTACGACGTGGCCCGCACTCGAGCTCAACGTCGCCGACACACGGTGTTCCTGACTGTCGCGTTGATCGTGACGCTGGTGCTGCTGCTCTTCGGACGCGACATCACCCGCTCGGCGCACGGGGCGATAAGCCCGCGGCGCAGCGAGGACCGCAGCTTCGGCCAGTTGGCGAATCTGCTGATTAGCCAGGAGAACGCCTTCGACGCACAGTGCACGTCGCTGCTCACCAGCGGCCAGTCCCTGACCCGGCCGGTCTTCGCGGCGCAGCTCTCACAGTTGAGCGCGCAGCTGGCGCTGTGGACGGTAGAGGCCTCGCAGCTGCGCCGCCCGGTGCTGGCGCACAACGTCAACGACGTCGTTGCCCAGGTGACCGAGCAGAGGGTCGACGACTACCAATCGATCCTCGCGGCCGTCGCCCGGTCGCTCACGTTGCCGTGGACCGACCAGGCCCCGGCCGGTCTGGGCGCCGTCGCCGCGCAGGCGTCCCTGACGTCGACGAGCCGGCGCTGGGACCGGGCCGACCGGTCGCTCGTGGGTGAACCCGGCCACGTGACACTGGCCGCCACGATGAACGGCACCGCACTGCTCGACCTCTCCTCGATCGTCCACTCGCTTCAGGAATCGCCGACCCTGGCCCTCGCACGGGGAGTGGGAATCACCGCGATATCGGTCTCGCCCGCTGCGTTGCCGGCGCCTCCGGGGGAGCTGCTGATGCCGCCCTCGAGTTCGATCGACCTTGGCGTGTCGGTGTCCAACGCCAGTTACGTCGACCAGCCGGTGACCCTAATTGTGACTTTGGTCCCAACCAGCGGTCATGGTCCTAGCCAGAGCCAGAGCATGCAGACCGTGCTCGGCCCGCTCAAGTCGTTTGCGTTCGAGCCGAAGGCCTTGGCGACAATCGCCAGTGAAAAGGCGACGTTGCGAATCACGCTCAAGGGGGCGCCCGCGGCCGCGGCCATGACTCGTGTTCGTACGTTCCGCGTCGTGATGTCGCCGTCGGGAAACGGTTAGGTCGTTTTGGCTACTGACGCGTTCGCCTACGATAGGAACGCCCCTACGTTGAAGTGAGGAACCGTGACGCAGTCAATTACCGTTACAGATAATCGCACCGGTGAGTCGAGAGAGATTCCCATCGAGCACGGTGGCATTGCCGCGAGCGAGTTCTCCAAGGTCGTTCCCGGCATCTGGTTCTACGACCCGGGATTCATGGCCACGGCCGCGGCCGAATCCTCCATCACGTACCTCGACGGTGACGCCGGGATCCTGCGCTACGGCGGCTATCCGATCGAGCAGCTGGCCGAGAAGTCGACGTACCTCGAGGTCGCGTACCTGCTGAACCACGGCGAGCTTCCGACCGCCGCGCAGTCCGAGGAGTGGAACCGCGAGATCACCTATCACACCTTCATCCACGAGAACGTTCGTAAGCGCTTCCTCGAGGGCTTCAACTACGACGCGCACCCGATGGGGATGCTGGTTTCGGCGGTCGCCGCGCTCTCGACGTACTACAAGGACGCCAAGGTCCTCGACGACCCCGAGATCCTGCACCGCCAGGTGGTTCGCCTGATCGCCAAGATGCCGACGCTCGCCGCCGCGGCGCACCGCTTCTCGGTCGGCATGCCGTTCGTGTACCCCGACAACACGCTGGGCTACACGCAGAACTTCCTGTCGATGATGTGGAAAGTCGCGGAGCCGCGCTACGAGCCGGACCCGATCCTGGCGCACGCGCTGGACGTGCTCTTCATCCTGCACGCGGACCACGAGCAGAACTGCGGCACGACCGCGATGCGAACCGTGGGTTCGGCGCACGGCGACCCCTACGTGGCGACCGCCGCCGCCGCCGCCGCGCTCTACGGCCCGCGCCACGGCGGCGCGAACGAGGCCGTGCTGAAGATGCTCGCCAAGATCGGCAGCATCGAGAACGTCCCGGCGTTCATCGAGACGGTCAAGCAGGGCAAGACCAAGCTCGAGGGTTTCGGCCACCGCGTGTACAAGAACTTCGATCCCCGGGCCACCATCATCAAGAAGACGGCTGACGAGGTCTTCACGGTGACCGGCAAGAACCCCCTGCTGGACATCGCCCTGAAGCTCGAGGAGATCGCGCTGAAGGACGAGTACTTCATCTCTCGGCGCCTCTACCCGAACGTCGACTTCTACTCCGGGCTTATCTACCAGGCGATGGGATTCCCGATGGAGATGTTCACCGTGCTCTTCGCGATCCCGCGCACCTCGGGGTGGCTCGCCCACTTCCAGGAGCTGCTGGCCCAGGACATGAAGATCGCCCGACCCCGCCAGCTCTACATCGGTGCTGACGAGCGCGACTACGTGTCAATGGCCCAGCGCTAGGTGCCGGAGCGGGCGTTCTCCGCTTCGACCAGCTGGGCGGCGTGCTCGCGAGGGTGGCGCGTATAGATATCGAGCCGGTCGGACACCGTGTAGCGCCCGGACTGCGAGTGCACCCGTAGCGTTCGAGGTCTCCGGGGACCAGGCGAGCCAGCCCGTCAGAGGTCGCCCGGCGCACCGCGGCGAAGACCTCGAGGGAGTTCTCGACCGGCAGTTCGCGGTATCCCAGTGCGTCGCACCGCGACCAGCCGCCCGGGACGTGACAGTCGAGGCACTGCGCGCCCACCTGGCGGGCCTCGAAGAGGAAGTCCCGGGTCGCCGCGTCGTATTCGTCGATGACCCGCGCGAGGTCCATCCGCAGATTCTATGAACCGGCGGGCAGTTTCGCTGGATCGACCACGCGGGTGAGGCCCTCTTGGACCATGGAGACGCAGAGCTCGCCCGACCGGTTGAAGAGGAACCCCCGCGCGAGTCCCCGGCCTCCGTGGGCGATGGGCGAATCGGTGTCGAACAGCAGCCACTCGTCGGCGCGCAGGTCGCGGTGGAACCACATGCAGTGGTCCAGGCTCGCGCCCATGAAGGTCCCGTTGTCCCAACGGATCGAGTGCGGCGCGAGGATCGCGTCGAAGAGGCTCATGTCGCTCGCGTACGTCACGACGCACGCGTGCAGGAGCGGATCGTCCGGGAGGGCCCCGTCGGCCTTGATCCACATCCTCTGGCGGGGCTCGCGATCACGATTCGGGCTCCACGGCAGCTCGCCCAGGAAACGCTGGTCGATCGGATGCTCACGCCTGAACCACTCGTCGATGTCGCCGAACTCCGCCTGGACGCGAACGCTGAGAGTCTCGATCGTCTCGGGGCCCGGCACGTCGGGCATCGGGAACTGGTGCTCGATGCTGACCTCATCGGTGTGGAAGCTCGCCTGCATGTTGTAGATGGCTCGCCCGTGCTGGATCGCCACCACGCGCCGCGTGGTGAAGCTCCGTCCGTCTCGGATTCGGTCGACGTCGTAGAGAATCGGGATGCGAGGGTCGCCGGGGCGCAAGAAGTAGGAGTGCAGCGAATGGACCCGCCCCCTTTCGACGGTCCGGCCGGCGGCCATCAGGGCCTGGGCCGCCACCTGGCCGCCGAAGGTGCGCTGACGTTCCTCGACCGGGTGCTTTCCCCGGTAGGTATTGACCTCGATGGTCTCGAGGTCGAGCAGTTCGATGAGGGACTCTAGGGCTTCGGACATCTGACCATTGTGGCACTCGCACCGGGGCAGCGATGCTCGATGCTCTGGTTTTCAACGGCACTCGCGCGCGGTCGAAGGCGTGAGCATCGTGCGAAGTAGAGTTGTATTCGTGCCAAAGAACTTTCGCGAACTCGTCGCGTGGTCAAAGACCCACCAGGGCAAGAAGCTGATCCGCTTCACCTTGAGTTCGGTGGTCACGACGGGGGTCTCGCTTGTCGCCATCCTCGTGACCTACGGCTTCCACATAATCTCCGGCGTCATCGGCGCGACGCTCTTCGGAAACGTCCTGGCGATCTTTCCCTCGTACTACCTCAATCGCGTGTGGGCGTGGGGCAAGCGCGGCAAGAGCCACTTCCGCAAGGAGGTGGTGCCGTACTGGTCCATGGCATTCCTCGGCATCGCCTTCTCGCTGCTGGGCGCGTTGTGGGTCAAGCATCTGGTGCACACCCACGATTGGAGCCACCTCGTGAACACCGGTCTGGTGGCCGGCGTCAACCTGCTGTGCTTCGCGATCTTCTGGGTGCTCAAGATGCTGCTCTTCAACAAGATCTTCCACACCGACAAGTTGCACGACATCGAGATCCATCTCGAGCAGGAGGAGGGTCAGGGCAGCATCCGCTAGTCGCGGAAGTTGGTGAACTGCAGGGGCACCGGCACGTCGGCCTGCTTGAAGAAGGCAATGGCGGTCTGCAGGTCATCGCGCTGCTTGCCCGTGACTCGGACCTGGTCTCCCTGGATCGACGAACTCAGGTTCTTGACTCCGAGTTCCTTGACCATCTTGTTGATCTGCTTGCCGACCTCCTGGGAGATGCCGGCCTTCAGGGTCACCTTCTGACGCGCGGCGCCCTGGCTGGCCTCCTCGACCTTCCCCGGGTCGAGGGACTTCAAGGAGACCGAGCGCTTCACGAGCTTCTCCTCGAGGAGCTGGTAGAGCGCACGCAGGCGGTCCTCGGTCGACGCGCTGAGCTTGAGCTCCTTCTCGCTGAACTCGATCGTGGCGCCGGTGTTCTTGAAGTCGAATCGCGTGGACGCCTCGCGGTTGGCCTGGTCCACGGCATTGCGGACTTCCTGGAGGTCGATTTCGGAGACAACGTCGAAGCTGGGCATGGCTAAATCGTAGAGCCTGGCGGCGGGTTGCATGCGAGTCCGTCTTGGGCAGTAGGATTCTCGGCGGGTCAGTGCCCGAGTGGCCAATGGGATCTGGCTGTAAACCAGACGGCTTAGCCTACGGGGGTTCAAATCCCTCCTGGCCCACCAAGGCCAATCCAGCGTCGCGCTGGATTGGCCCTGCCCGGAATTCAGTGGAAATAGTACGGTGGCACTGGCTAGGGTGAGGAGTTTCGTGAATCGACTGAAGTCGTGGCCGAGCGATGTGCGCCGCACTTACGAGAGCGTCGCGGAGCGGTTCGAGTCGGGCGTCCAGCTGCTGGAGCGGCGCTACACCCCGCTCGGTCGCTTCAGCCCCGGTCCCTTCGAGGGCTGGTCGTTCCTCTGGCAGCCGGCCGTGCTCGGGTTCGTGGCGATGGTGCTGATCTTGATGGGCGGCTCGTTCACGAACTCTCCGTTCAAGCTCAACATGGCCGACACCTGGTTCTTCGGCGAGCCTTCCGCGAGCCCGGGCACGCCCAGCGAGACCAGGCTCCTGCTGTCGATCGTGCTCATGTACGGCGGGCTGCTGCTGCTCATGAGGGTGTGGCTGCGCCTGGCCGAGGTGATGAAGCTGCACCCGGGCTCGTCGCTCAAGTCGCTGTGGTGGATGCTCGTGCTGTGGGCGACGCCCATGATCGTCGCCCCGCCGCTGTTCTCGCGCGACGTCTTCAGCTACGCCGCCCAGGGCGAGATGACCAGTCACCACCTGAGCCCGTACCTCTATGGCCCGTCGACGCTGGGCTCGATCCCCTTCGTCCCTCCGGTCGACAAGCTCTGGGACAACACGCCCGCGCCGTACGGCCCGTTCTTCCTCTTCATCGACGGCTCGATCGACAAGATCGCCCGGCACAACGCGCTGGCCACGGTCCTGGGACTTCGGCTCCTGGAGGTCTTCGCGGTGGCGGTCATCGGCGTGGGCGTTGCCATGCTCGCGCGCGGGCTGGGCCGCGACCCGGGCGAGGCCTTCGTGCTGAGCGCCCTGAACCCGCTGGTGCTGCTCACCCTGATCGGCGGGGCCCATAACGACGCGATCATGGCGGCTTTCCTGGTGGTGGGCATCGCCCTGGCCGTGCGACACCGACCGGTCTGGGCTCTCGTCTTCGTCGCCTGCGCCACGGCGATCAAGGCGCCCGCCGCGCTGGGCCTCGCCTTCGTGGCCTGGACGTGGCTCGGGGCGCGAGCCACGATCCGCCAACGAATACGACCGATCCTCGTCGCGACCTTGATCGCCGGGCTGACCCTGGGCGCTTGGACCTGGCTCGCCGGGTTCGGATTCGGCTGGGTGCAGAACCTGCTCTCCAACGGCACCGTGCGCTCGTGGGCGGCGCCGGCGACCGCGCTGGGGATGGCGCTCGGCAACACGCTGCACGCCATCGGACTGCACTCGGTCTCGGTGACCAGCGTGCTCTCGGTCAGTCGTCTGATCGGGCTGCTGATCGCGGGCGCCTTCGCCGTGTGGCTGCTCTGGAACGGCGAGGGGCGCGGATGGGTGCGCTCGCTAGGGCTCGCGCTGGTGCTCTTCGTGGAGCTGGGACCGGTGGTCCAGCCCTGGTACCTGGCCTGGGGCCTCATCCTGCTGGCGGCGAGCTACCAGGGAAGGGAGCACTTCTGGATCCTGGCCCTGTCGATCACGGGGCCGTTCATCGGGCTGCCGGGCGGGCGCCAGCTGCTGGCGGGCCTGGTGCACAGCAACCCGCTGCTCATTGCGCTGGCCGTGGCGATACTCGGCGGCGTCCTCTTGCTGCCGATGGGGCGCTGGACGCAGTGGTCCTGGCCCGAGAGGGAGCTCGCGACCAGCGCCTAGCCTCGCCGGTCGGGCAACACGTACTGGTACTCCACCACGTCGAGCCAGCGGCCGTGCTTGCGGCCTACCTCGATTTCGGTCCCCACCAGGGTAAATCCACACTTCTCGTGAAGACGGATCGAGCCCTCGTTCTCGCCCACGATGCGCGCGATCAGCGAGTGGAAACCCGATTCCTGGGCGGTGGCGATGAGTTCGCGCAGGAGAATCTCGCCCACGCCCCGCCCGCGGGCTGAACGGTGGACGTAGACCGAATTCTCGACCGTGGTGGCGTAGGCGGGGCGAGCGCGGAAGGTGGAAACCAGTGCGAAGCCAAGGATCTTCTCGCTGCGCGCGCCGGTTTCGCCCAGGTCGTCGTCCTCGTTGACGGCCACGATGCAGGGGTGCGTGGCCTGGTGAGCCCGAATCCAGGCCCGCTGATCATCGAGCGACCGGGGGACCAGGTCAAAACTGACCGTAGTCTCGATAACCTCAGGATTGTAGATGTTCATGAGCGCCTCGGCATCGTCCAGTTCGACCAGGCGGGTTCTCATGAAATATAAGGGTACTGCGCCGTCGGTTGGAAAGAATGGCCTCCGTCGGAGTACAATTCCCCCTCGCGTGTTTTTTTCGCGCGGTGCCCTCTTAGCTCAGTGGTAGAGCACTTCCATGGTAAGGAAGGGGTCGTCGGTTCAATCCCGACAGAGGGCTCGCCAGGCGGCGTAGCTCAGGTGGTCAGAGCACACGGCTCATAATCGTGTTGTCGCGGGTTCGAGTCCCGCCGCCGCTACCAGGCAGGACCCGCGGGCCCTGGGCAGAGAACGAAGTAACGAAGAGGAGAGAACGATGGCAAAGAACGAGAAGCGCGTGCAGGTCACCTTGGCTTGCGAGGAGTGCAAGCGCCGCAACTACATCACCAAGAAGAACAAGGTCAACGACCGCGAGCGTATCGAGATGTCCAAATACTGCCAGTGGGAGCGCAAGCACACGCTGCACAAAGAGACCCGCTAGTAGCACCGTCCGGGAGGATGGTAAGATTCATCTTCCCTACGGCCGTCCACCGGGTTCCGGTGTCCAGCCGCAAAGGGCAGTGGCTCAATTGGTAGAGCACCGGTCTCCAAAACCGGGGGTTGGGGGTTCGAGTCCCTCCTGCCCTGCTCGAGGATTTTTTCGACACGAAGTAACCGGAGTAGCAACGAGAGACGTGAGATGAACCGCGAACAGAAGCGCATGATGCAGCGACAGGGACAGGTGGGCGCCGACGGCGCCGCTTCGTCGCGGCGCACCACGGCTCAGGACGTCCAGCGCCGCCGCGGCCAACGCACCAGGCCGCGTCAGTTCCTGCGCGAGATCCGCGACGAGATGCGCCAGGTCTCCTGGCCGACGCGTCCCGAGCTGATCAACTACACCACCATCGTGCTGTTCGTCCTGATCTTCATGACCGCGCTGATTTTCGGCCTCGGCTACGGCTTCTCGAAGTTCGTAACGTTCCTCTTCACGAAGTAAGGCGACAACAATGAGCGATATTGAGACCACCAACGACGTCGAGAAGGACGTGGCCAACGACGAGATTCTCGACGTCACCATTCTCGAGGACGGCCTCGACGAGGAGCCGATCGTCGAGAGCGCGTTCGACCGTCCCGGTCGCTGGTACATCGTGCACACCTTCGCCGGCCACGAGCAGAAGGTCATCGGCGCGCTCAACAACATCATTAAGAGCCGCGAGCTGACCGACAGCATCTACGAGATCTACCTGCCCGAAGAGGACGTGACCGAGTTCAAGGGCGGCAAGAAGGTCACGGTCTCCAAGCGCATGTTCCCGAGCTACCTGCTCATCCGCTGCGAGCCGGATCCCGAGATCTTCTACGTCATCGGCTCGACGCCGGGCGTGACGGGTTTCGTCGGCGCCGAGAAGACTCGCCCGACGGCCCTGACGCGCCGCGAGGTCGACAACATCATCCGTCCCTTCGTCGAGGGCGTGGAGGTGCCGAGCGCGAAGCGTCGCATGCCGACCCACGAGTTCGAGGTCAACGACACCGTCCAGATCAAGACCGGTCCCTTCGCGACGTTCTCCGGCCACGTCGCCGAGATCAACGAGGACCAGCTCAAGGTCAAGGTGCTGGTGGACATCTTCGGACGAGAGACCCCCGTGGAGCTTGACTTCACGCAGATTACGAAGCTCTAGAGAACTGGTGCAAGGAGAAAGCCATGGCTAAAAAAAGGGTTGTTGCAGTCGTAAAGATTCAGCTCGAGGCAGGCGGGGCAACGCCCGCGCCGCCGGTCGGCACCGCGCTCGGACCGCACGGCATCCAGACGATGGAGTTCTGCAAGCAGTACAACGCCGCCACCGAGTCGATGCGCGGAACGGTCATCCCCGTGGATATCTCGATCTACGAGGACCGTTCCTTCACGTTCGTCCTGAAGACCCCGCCGACGCCGGTGCTGCTGCGCCAGGCCGCGGGGGTCGCCAAGGGCGCCCACACCGCGGGTCGCGAGACCATCGCGTCGATCACGATGGCCCAGGTCGAGGAGATCGCCACCACCAAACTCAAGGACCTCAACACCGACGACCTCGAGATGGCCAAGCTCCAGGTGGCGGGCACTGCCCGCTCCATGGGCATCACAGTGGCGGGCTAGGAGAGAACGATGAAGCACGGCAAAAAGTACATAAACGCTCTGGCGCAGGTTGACCGCGAGGAACTGCTCACGATCAAAGAGGCGCTGGACAAGGTGAAGAAGCTGTCGACGGCCAAGTTCGACGAGACCGTCGAGGTCGCCATCCGTCTTGGCATCGACCCCCGCAAGGCCGAGCAGATCGTGCGAGGCACGCTCTCGCTTCCGGCGGGCACCGGCAAGACCAACCGCGTCGCCGTCTTCGCCGGCGGCGAGGCCGCTCAGGCCGCCCGTGACGCGGGAGCCGACATCGTCGGCGCCGAGGACCTGGTCGCCAAGGTGGCCGGTGGCTTCCTCGACTTCGACATCGCCATCGCCACGCCCGACCTCATGGGCCAGGTCGGTGGACTCGGCCGCGTGCTCGGACCGCGCGGCCTGATGCCGAACCCCAAGACCGGCACCGTGACCATGGACGTCGCCAAGGCCGTCACCGAGTTCAAGGGCGGCCGCGTCGAGTACCGCAGCGACAAGATCGGCAACGTGCAGCTGCGGGTCGGCAAGGTCGGCTTCAGCCTCGAGGACCTGGTGCGCAACGTGCAGGCCGTGGTCGACGAGATCGTCCGCGTCAAGCCCGCCAGCGCCAAGGGCCGGTACCTCATGAGCATCACGGTCTCGTCGACGATGGGACCTGGTGTCAAGATCGACCCGACCCGCACCAAGGAAGTCGACGAGGCGCTGGTCGGCGCCTAGGCACCGTTTTGACGGGGCCCGCGCCGCGTCGCTACGATGTACCCCGCGCACGAAGTTGGTGCCACCGCTTTAGAAGAACGCCGAAGACATCCGGTGTGGGAAACCACGTAAGTGGCCGCAAGGTCCGCCTGACGAGGAGCTCGAGTCCGACCCCCGGGTCCGGCTCGTTCGCTTGGATGTCGAGGCCCGTACCGGGCGGCATCCGGTGAAGGAGTCAGCATGAGCAAGGTTCGCCCCGACAAGGTCGCTACCGTCAAAGAGGTCAAGAACCGGGTCGGCTCCACGTCGACGGCCGTGGTGACCGAGTACCGTGGCCTGACCGTGGCCGAGATCTCCACCCTCCGACGCAATCTGAGGGTCCTGGGCGCCGACTTCAAGGTGTACAAGAACAGCCTGGTGCGACGCGCCATCAGCGGCACCGAGGTCGAGTCGCTGACCGAGTACCTCGAGGGTCCCACCGCCATTGCCTTCATCGACGGCGACCTGTCGGCCGTGGCCAAGGCGCTGCGCGACTTCGCCAAGGACTCGCCCAAGCTGATCGTGAAGGGTGGCGTCGCTGACGGCAAGGCCCTCTCGTTCAAGGACCTGGTGTCCCTGGCCGACCTGCCAAGCCGCGACGTGCTGCTGGCGCAGTTCGCCGGCCTGCTGGCCTCACCCCTTCGCACCATGGCCGGCCTCTTGAAGGCCGTCCCGCAAAACTTCGCCTACGGCCTCTCAGCCCTCATCGACAGCAAGGGCGGCCCCGCCGCCCCCGCCGCCGACCAGGTCGAGGCCGCCGAGACTCCGGCCGGGGTCGAGGAAGCTGCACCCGCAGCGAGCGACGACGCCGCGGCACCTGTCGCGGAGGTCGCGGCTGAGGAAGAGGCCCCCGTGGCCGACGCCGACGCCGAAACCACCGAGGCTCCTCTCGAGGACGCCGCGAGCGAACCGGCCGAATAGTCCACATCAACGCAGTACCGAAACGAAGAAAAGAAAGGAATCACCATGGCTGCAACCCTGACCAAGGAACAGATTCTCGACGGCATCGCTGAGCTTTCTGTCATCGAACTGAGCGAATTGCTCAAGGAGTTCGAAGAGAAGTTCGGCGTGACTGCTGCGGCTCCCGCGGCCGTTGCCGCTCCGGCCGCCGCTGGCGGTGGCGCTGGCGCCGAGGAAGTCGAGGAGAAGAGCGACTACGACGTCATTTTGACGGGTGGAGGCGACAAGAAGATTCAGGTGATCAAGGAAGTGCGTGCACTGACGAGCCTGGGACTGAAGGAAGCCAAGGACCTCGTGGACGGTGCCCCCAAGCCCGTGCTCGAGAAGGTCTCCAAGGCTGATGCCGAGAAGGCCAAGGCGGCCCTCGAGGCCGCCGGCGCAACGGTGGAACTCAAGTAGTTTCAACGTTTTGGAGGTACTAGCCCCGATTGGCGCGCCAATCGGGGCTAGTACTTTTTGCGGTGGTACTTGACCTCGGGCCAGAACCTGAATAGGGTGAGGCCAACCGTTAAGGCGGCCGCGTTTCCCAGGAGTGGGGAGCGCCACTTGCGCATTGCCCTAAGGAGCGACTAAAGTCGGTAGACCGTGCTCCTGCATTTAACTTCGTCGTCTCCTGTCGTCGGTGTGTCGTGTTGCCACGGAAAAGCCTGCAGCAGCCACCCACTCACACGGAGGATTGACCGTTGACGTCTCGGTCCACTAGCCCAGAACGCTTTAATTTCTCGGCACTAGGTGAAGCCCACCCCCTACCCAACCTCCTCGAAATTCAGCGAGACAGCTTCGACCTGTTCATGAAGCAGGGTCTACGAGAGGCTTTTGAAGCCATCTCGCCGATCAGCGACTTCACGGGCCGATTGTCGCTGGAGCTTGAGTTCGACCCTGACGACGTGGACCTGAAGAGCCCGCCGAAGTTCACCGTCGAGGAGTGCCGCCAGCGCGCCACCACCTACTCGCAGCCGATCTTCGTGCGTGCCCGCTTCCTGAACTCCGAGACCGGCGAGATCAAGGAACAGACCGTCTTCATGGGCGACTTCCCGATCATGACCGAGCAGGGGACGTTCATCATCAACGGCACCGAGCGCGTGGTTGTCTCCCAGCTCGTGCGCTCACCCGGAGTGCTGTTCCAGCCCGGCAAGGACGAGAAGGTCGCCTTCGAAGGCACGATCCACCCGAGTCGCGGTGAGTGGCTCCAGGTCGACCTCGAAGAGAAGAAGAACAAGGCGGCCAACGCCGGCGCCCGCATCGCGCGCAAGCGTCGCGTCTCGATCTTCACGCTGCTGCGTGCGCTCGATACCGCGATGGACGAGGCGTTCTTCGAGAGGTTCATTGCCCACTTCGACTTCCTCGAAGACCAGTTCCACGCGGACTGGAAGAAGGCGCACCTCGAGATCGCCAAGCACATGGACAAGTACAACATCGAGGATTCGCCCGAGAACTTCGTGCGCGCCAGCCAGGAGACCGCCTGGCTCGAGATCTACCGCCGCGCGCGTCCCGGCGAGGTGCAGACCATCGAGGCCGCCCGCCAGTACTTCGAGGGGGCGTTCTTCTCCGAGAAGCGCTACGACCTCTCGCGCGTCGGCCGCTACAAGCTCGACCGCAAGCTGGGCGACGAGGTCGCCAAGAACGTCGAACTGTTCGGTGACCTGCTCGCTCGTCCCAACGCCGACCTGCACGTCCTGTCCAAGGCCGAAGTGCTCGCCACGGCGACGTACCTGCTGAACCTGGCGCGTGATCGCACCGCCAAGGAGACCACCTACCACATCGACGACCAGGACCACTTCGCCAACCGACGCATCCGCAGCGTCGGCGAACTTATCCAGAACGCCCTGCGCACCGGCCTCTCGCGCATGGAGCGGGTCGTGCGCGAGCGCATGAACACCCAGGACGTCGAGGCGATCGCGCCCCAGACGCTGATCAACATCCGCCCGGTGATGTCGGCGATCAAGGAGTTCTTCGCCACCTCGCAGCTCAGCCAGTTCATGGACCAGAACAACCCGCTGTCGGGCCTGACCCACAAGCGCCGTCTCTCGGCGCTGGGACCAGGCGGACTCTCGCGCGAGCGTGCCGGCCTCGAGGTTCGAGACGTCCACTCGTCGCACTACGGGCGCATGTGCCCGATCGAGACGCCCGAAGGCCCCAACGTGGGCCTCATTGGCTACCTCGCGAACTACGCGCGCATCAACGGCTACGGCTTCATCGAGACGCCGTATCGAGTGGTGACCGGTGGCAAGGTGACTGGTGAGATCAGGTACTTCACCGCCGACGAGGAAGAGCGTTACGTCATCGCCCAGGCCAACACCGAGGTCGACGAAAAGGGCGTGATCCGCGCCGAGCGCGTGCTCGTGCGCCGGGGCCCGATTGGTACCGGCCTGCGTGTGGGTGCCTCGAACAAGTCCTCCTCGACGACGTCGGAGATCGACTTCGTCAAGCCCGACGAGGTCGAGCTGATGGACGTGTCGACCAAGCAGGTCATCTCGGTGGCCACCTCGCTCATCCCCTTCGTGGAGCACGACGACGCGCAGCGCGCGTTGATGGGCGCCAACATGCAGAAGCAGGCCGTGCCGCTGATCATGCCCGAGGCCCCGTTCGTCGGAACCGGCATGGAAGCGCGCGCCGCGTTGGACTCGGGTGACGTGCTGATCGCCGAGGGGGAGGGCGTCGTCAAGTCCGTCTCCGGTGACCGAATCGTCGTCGAGTACGAGAAGGACGTCACGGACCGCTACGGCAAGACCCTGGGCAAGAAGCAGTACAACCTGAACAAGTTCCGCCGCTCCAACCAGGACACCTCGATCAACCAGAAGCCCCTCGTCTTCGGCGGCGAGGTCGTCAAGGCCGGCGACCTGCTCGCCGACGGCACGAGCACCTTCAACGGCGAGCTCGCCCTGGGCAAGAACCTGCTCGTGGCGTACATGCCGTGGGAGGGCTACAACTACGAGGACGCCATCATCTTGAATGAGCGTCTCGTGCGTGATGACGTCCTGACCTCGATCCACGTCAAGGAATACGAGATCGACGCCCGCGACACCAAGCTGGGGGCCGAGGAGATCACCCGCGACATCCCGAACCTGCCCGACGACATCCTCGCCGACCTCGACGACCGCGGCATCGTGCGCATCGGCGCCGAAGTCGAGCCGGGTGACATCCTGGTGGGCAAGGTCACGCCGAAGGGCGAGACCGAGCAGTCACCCGAAGAGCGACTGCTGCGGGCCATCTTCGGTGAGAAGGCGCGCGAAGTGCGCGACACCTCCCTGAAGGTCCCCCACGGCGAGTCCGGCAAGGTGATCGACGTCAAGGTCTACAGCCGCGACGAGGACCACGAGATGCAGCCCGGTGTCAACCAGCTGGTCAAGGTCTACGTGGCCCAGAAGCGCAAGATCTCCGAAGGCGACAAGCTCGCCGGGCGCCACGGCAACAAGGGCGTCATCTCGAAGATCCTGCCCGAGGAGGACATGCCCTTCATGGCTGACGGCACCGCCGTCGACATCATCCTCAGCCCGCTCGGCGTGCCGAGCCGAATGAACGTGGGTCAGGTTCTCGAAAGCCACCTCGGCTACGCCGCCCGCTACGGCTGGGAAGGCATCGAGGTCAACCCTGCGGTCGGCACCTCGGGACACTCGGACCAGATGGATCCCGAGCACCGCCCGTACCGCAAGACCCGCCCCCGCACCGAGCCCGCCGTCTACGTGGCCACGCCGTCGTTCGACGGCGCCCACTGGGACGAGACCGAGCGCGCGAAGGACAAGCCGACGATCCAACACACCTTCGAGACGCTCAACGTCGACGGCGCCAACGGCAAGCACCTACTCGCCGGGGACAACGACGGCAAGGTCGCCCTGTACAACGGTCGCACCGGTGAGATCTACGACAACCCGATCTCGGTGGGCTACGCCTACATCTTGAAGCTCGCCCACATGGTCGACGACAAGATCCACGCCCGTTCGACGGGACCGTACTCGATGATCACGGCCCAGCCGCTCGGTGGCAAGGCGCAGTTCGGTGGCCAGCGCTTCGGCGAGATGGAAGTCTGGGCCCTCGAGGCCTACGGCGCCGCCTACGCGCTCCAGGAGCTCTTGACCGTCAAGTCCGACGACATGAAGGGCCGTGAGCGCGCCTACGAGGCGATCGTCAAGGGCCAGAACCTGCCCGAACCGGGGATCCCCGAGTCGTTCAAGGTGCTGATCAAGGAAATGCAGTCACTCTGTCTGAACGTCGAGGTGCGCGACAAGAACAAGCAGCACGTCGACCTTGCCGACACCGAAGAAGACTTCTTCTCCGTGACCCGCGAACTCGGGATCGACATCAGTCGACCCGAGCGGGGCAGCGATGAAGAGGATGCCCGCCGTGCCGCCGAAAGGAAGTTGTCATGAGTCCGCTAGACGTAAACCAGTTCGACGAATTGAGCATCGGTCTCGCTACGGCGCAGAACATCAGGAGTTGGTCGTCGGGAGAAGTGAAGAAGCCCGAGACGATCAACTACCGGACCCTGCGTCCCGAGAAGGACGGACTCTTCTGCGAGAAGATCTTCGGACCCCAGAAGGCGTGGGAGTGCGCGTGCGGCAAGTACAAGCGGGTGCGATTCAAGGGAATAGTCTGCGAGCGCTGCGGCGTCGAAGTCACCAGCGACAAGGTCCGCCGTGACCGCATGGGCCACATCGCCCTCGCGGCCCCGGTCGTGCACATCTGGTACCTGCGCGGCACCCGTTCGTGGCTGGCCTACCTGCTCATGGGTACCCTGCCGAAGGAAGAGTTGAAGGCCAAGCAGCTGGAGAAGGTCATCTACTTCGCCGCGCACATGGTCACCTACGTCGACATCGACCGACGCCACGCCGACGTCTCCGAGTTGCGCCAGGGACTGGCCGAAGAGCTCGTGGAGATCGGCGAGCGCGAGGTCAAGGCGCTCGACAACAAGCTCAAGGAAATCGAGGCCCGCGCCGCGAAGCTCGAGGCCGACGGCGCCAAGGAGTCAGAGCTTCGCGCCCTCCAGCGCGGCACCGAGAAGGAGCTCGACGGAGTGCGTTCGCGCTTCTCCGAGGAGCGCGAACTGGCCCGCCAGGCCTTCGACACCTTCGAGGCGCTCCACTCGCGCCAGATCATCGAGGACGAGGTGCTGTACCGCGAGATGGACTTCCGCTACGGCGAGTACTTCGAGGGTGGCATGGGCGCCAACGCGATCCTCCAGCTGATCGACCGGATGGACCTCGACCAGGAAGAGCTCGTGATGCGCGAGATGATCGACGCGAAGGACGGCCGCAAGCCGCTGAGCGCGCAGCGTCACGCCAAGTTCCTGAAGCGCCTGTCGATCGTGCAGTCCTTCAACCGTCGCGACGACCAGGGTCGACGCCTGAACGATCCGCGCGCCATGATCCTCGAGGCGATTCCCGTCATCCCGCCGGACCTGCGCCCGATGGTGCAGCTCGACGGTGGCCGCTTCGCGACCAGCGACCTGAACGACCTCTACCGTCGCGTCATCAACCGCAACAACCGCCTGAAGCGCCTGCTCGACCTCGGCGCACCGGACATCATCGTCAACAACGAGAAGCGCATGCTCCAAGAGGCCGTGGACGCGTTGTTCGACAACGGCCGCCGTGGCCGCCCCGTGGCGGGCCAGAGCGGACGTCCGCTCAAGAGCCTTTCGGACATGCTGAAGGGCAAGCAGGGCCGGTTCCGTCAGAACCTGCTCGGCAAGCGCGTCGACTACTCGGGACGTTCGGTCATCGTGGTGGGCCCCCAGCTCAAGCTGCACCAGTGCGGCTTGCCCAAGATGATGGCGCTCGAGCTCTTCAAGCCCTTCGTCATGAAGCGGCTCATCGAGACCCAGATGGCCCAGAACATCAAGAGCGCCAAGCGCATGGTCGAACGCCGCAAGGCGGTCGTGTGGGACGTGCTCGAAGAAGTGATCCGCGAGCACCCGGTGCTGCTCAACCGTGCACCGACCTTGCACCGCCTGGGCATCCAGGCTTTCGAGCCGGTGCTCGTCGACGGCAAGGCCATCCAGATCCACCCGCTCGTGTGCAAGGCGTTCAACGCCGACTTCGACGGTGACCAGATGGCCGTGCACGTGCCGCTCTCGGCCGAAGCGCAGGCCGAGGCACGGATCCTGATGCTCTCGACCAACAACATCTTCACGCCCGCGACCGGTCGTCCCATCACCGAGCCCGCTCAGGACATGGTGTTCGGTGCCTACTACCTGACGTTGCCCGCCGACGAGGTGCTGGAGAACCCGAGGGTCTTCCGTCACGTGTACGAGGTGGAGAACGCGCTGGGGGACAAGGTCATCGGGCTTCGCACGCCGATCGATATCCGCCCTCTCGAGGGATCCTCGCTCGACACGCGTCTCGAAGCCTCCGGCATCGAGGTCAAGGGGGCGAGCCGTTCGCTCGTCACCACGCCGGGCCGCGTCTTCTTCAACGAGGCGCTGCCGTTCGGATTCCGCTACGTCAACGAGCTGATCGGCAAGAACGCCATGCCGATCGGCGTCATCGTCGAGGAGATCTCGGGCAGCTTCGGCCGCCAGGAGGTCGCCGAGTCGCTCGACGCCATCAAGTCGCTGGGGTTCCGTTACGCCACGAAGTCAGGCCTGACCATCTCGATCGATGACGTCGTGACGACGTCGGAGAAGGCCGCCATCCTCGAGAAGTACGAGGAGCAGGCCGCCAAGGTCGAGACGAACTACCGGCGCGGCGTGATCGTCGACGACGAGCGTCGTCAGCAGGAGATCGAGATCTGGACGAACGCGAACAAGGAGGTCGGTGACGCTACCGACCGTGCCATGAACGCGAAGTTCGACAACCCGATCCGCATGATGGTCGACTCGGGCGCTCGAGGCAACAGCCAGCAGATCCGCCAGATCGCCGCCATGAAGGGCCTCGTGTCGAACCCGCGCGGTGAGATGATTCCTCGCCCGATCAAGTCTTCGTTCCGCGAAGGCCTCTCGGTCCTTGAGTACTTCATCTCGACCCACGGCACCCGCAAGGGCCTGGGCGACACCGCCCTGCGCACCGCGGACTCCGGCTACCTGACCCGCCGACTCGTCGACGTCGCTCAGGAGCTCATCGTCAAGGAGTTCGACTGCGCCACGACCCGTGGCATGTGGATCGAGCACGTCGCGCCGGACACCCGTGGCCAGCGCGCCCACCTCGAGACCAAGCTGTGGGGCCGCGTGGTCTCCGAGCCCGTGACGCTGTCGGACGGTTCGACCGTCGCCGCGGGAACCATGCTGATGGTCGACGACGTCGAGCGCCTGCGCGACGACCCGGCGGTGACGCGCGTTCGCGTGCGCACGACGCTGACCTGCGACGCGATCCAGGGAGTCTGTGCCGCCTGTTACGGCCTGTCGCTCGCGACCCACCAGCTCGTAGAGCTCGGTGAGGCCGTCGGCGTCATCGCCGCGCAGTCGATCGGCGAGCCCGGAACCCAGCTGACCATGCGCACCTTCCACTCCGGTGGTGTGACCGAGAGCGACATCACCCACGGCCTGCCGCGCGTGGTGGAGCTCTTCGAGGCCCGCACCCCCAAGGGCGCCGCGAAGGTGGCGGAGTTCTCCGGAGTCGTGCGCGTTGAGCTGATCGGCCGTGAGCGCAAGGTCACGATCATCGGCAACGACGGCGAGGTCCAGGAGGAGGCGATCTCGATCGCCCGCCACCTGCACGTCGAGGACGGCCAAGAGGTCGAGGTCGGCATCCCGCTGCACGATGGGCCGCTGGACCCCAAGCTCATGATGAAGTTCCGCGGGACGCGCGAGACCCAGCAGTACCTGACCGAGGAAGTCCAGAACGTCTACCGCGACCAGGGTGTGTCGATTCACGACAAGCACATCGAGCTGATAGTGCGCCAGATGACCCGTCGCGTCCAGATCGTCGACGACGGCGATTCGCCGTGGCTGCCCGGGGCAATGGTGGACGTCAAGCTCTTCAACGACACCAACGACCAGCTGGAGGCCAGCGGCAAGGAAGCGGCCGACGGCCGGGCCCAGCTGATGGGCATCACCAAGGCCTCGTTGGCGACCGACTCGTGGCTCTCCGCGGCCTCCTTCCAGGAGACCACCCGTGTCCTGACCGAGGCGGCCATCGAGGGCAAGCGCGACCACCTCGTGGGTCTGAAGGAGAACATCATCATCGGCAAGCTGATTCCGGCCGGTTCTGGTCTGGAGTACTACAACCAGCGCGAGCTCCGTCTGGACATGCCCGACGCCGAACTGCTGCCCGCGTGGGCTCAGGTCTCGGATGACGACCTCGATTTGGCCAGTCTGCTGGGCGAAATCGCGGGAGATGACACCTTCAGCGCCGACCTGTCGGCCTTCCAGAACATCGGAACGGCCACGTACGACGAGTCGGCCTTGCCCGAAAACGAGATTGCCAACCCCGAAGACGAGATTGGTAACCAGGCCATCTAGCGCCTAGCCCGTGCTGCCGGGCCGCCGGGCCGGCAGCGGGCTTGGCGTTGTGAGGCGATTTGTCCTAGGATGTAAAGTCCGCGTGCCGGTAGTAGACGGCACGTACCAGAACGAAGCACAACTAGAAGAGGTTCCGCGTGCCCACAATTGCACAGTTGGTCAGAAAAGGCCGGCAGGACAAGATATCCAAGACCAAGACGCCGGCCCTGAAGGGGGCCCCGCAGCGTCGCGGTGTGTGCACCCGTGTCCACACGGTCACGCCCAAGAAGCCCAACTCGGCCCTGCGAAAGGTCGCCCGAGTGCGGCTCACCTCCGGCGTGGAGATCACCGCCTACATCCCCGGCGTCGGCCACAACCTGCAGGAGCACTCCATCGTGCTGGTGCGAGGCGGGCGTGTGAAGGACCTCCCAGGTGTTCGTTACAAGATCATCCGCGGCGCGCTGGACACCTCCGGTGTGCGTGACCGCAAGCAGGCCCGCAGTCGCTACGGCGCCAAGAAGGAGAAATAATGCCTCGTAAAGGCCCCGCTGAACGTCGTGAACTTGTCCCGGACCCGATCTACAAGTCGGTGCTGGTGACCCAGGTGACCAACAAGATCCTCGAGCGCGGAAAGCGCACCATCGCCGAGCGCATCGTCTACACCGCCCTCGAGCAGGTCGAGCAGAAGACCGGGGCGGACCCCGTCGCGGCCCTGAAGCGCGCCCTGGAGAATGTCCGTCCCGAGCTCGAGGTTCGCAGCCGCCGGGTCGGCGGCACGACCTACCAGGTTCCCGTGGAGGTTCGCCCCCGCCGATCGACCACGCTGGCCATCCGCTGGCTCACCGACTTCGCCAAGAAGCGTCGCGAGAAGACCATGGCCGAGCGCCTCGCCAATGAGATCATCGATGCCAGCAACGGCGTTGGCGCCGCGGTCAAGCGCCGCGAGGACATGGCCAAGATGGCCGAGTCCAACAAGGCCTTCGCTCACTACCGCTGGTAATCAAAGAGAGTTATTGAAATGACAGCACGCGAATTCCCCCTCGAAAAGGTTCGCAACATCGGCATCATGGCCCACATCGACGCGGGCAAGACCACGACGACCGAGCGCATCCTCTTCTACACCGGCAAGAACTACAAGATCGGTGAGGTGCACGAGGGTGCGGCCACCATGGACTGGATGGTCCAGGAGCAGGAGCGCGGCATCACGATCACGTCGGCGGCGACGACCTGCCAGTGGAACGGCCACCGGATCAACATCATCGACACCCCGGGCCACGTCGACTTCACCGTAGAGGTGGAGCGCTCACTTCGCGTGCTCGACGGCGCCGTGGCGGTCTTCGACGCCGTGGCCGGCGTGGAGCCCCAGACCGAGACCGTCTGGCGCCAGGCCAACAAGTACCACGTGCCGCGCATCTGCTTCGTGAACAAGATGGACCGCGTCGGCGCGGACTTCTTCCGCTGCGTCGACATGATCGCCGACCGCCTCGACTGCGTGCCGGCCATCATCCAGCTGCCGATCGGCGCGGAGGGCAACTACAAGGGGATCATCGACCTGTGCTCGATGAACGCCACGATCCACCACGACGACCACGGTGAAGTACTCGAGATCATCGACATCCCCGACGAGTTCAAGGACCTGGCCGAGGAGTACCACCACAAGCTGCTCGACGTGCTGACCCGCTTCGACGACATCTTGATGGAGAAGGTGCTCGGCGACGAGGAGATCAGCGCGGCCGACATCCGTCGCGCGCTTCGCGTGGGGACCCTCGAGAACCACTGCGTGCCGATCCTGAACGGCAGCGCCTTCAAGAACAAGGGCGTCCAGCCGATGCTCGACGCCGTCGTCGACTTCCTGCCGTCGCCCGTCGACCTTCCGCCCACCCAGGGCACCAAGCCCGGCAAGGAGGAGGTCCTCGAGCGCAAGCCGTCGGACGACGAGCCCTTCTCCGCGCTCGCCTTCAAGATCATGACCGACCCCTACGTCGGCAAGCTGATCTACCTGCGCGTGTACTCGGGCACCCTGGAAAAGGGCGACACGGTCGTCAACACGACCAAGGGAATGAAGAAGGAGCGCCTCGGGCGCCTCCTGTTGATGCACGCGAACAACCGCGAGGACCTGGACACGATCCGTACCGGCGACATCGTCGCCGCGGTGGGCCTCAAGCAGGTCACGACCGGTGACACGCTGAGCTCGGTCGACTTCCCGATCCAGCTCGAGACGCTCACCTTCCCCGAGCCCGTCATCCACGTCGCCGTCGAGCCCAAGACCAAGGCCGACCAGGAGAAGCTCTCCAAGGCCCTCTACGCGCTGTCCGAGGAGGATCCCACGTTCCGTGTGCGCACCGACGTGGAGACCGGCCAGACCGTCATCTCGGGCATGGGCGAGCTGCACCTCGAGGTGCTCGTCGACCGCATGATGCGCGAGTTCGCCGTGGACGCCAACGTGGGCAAGCCCCAGGTCGCCTACCGCGAGACCGTACGCAAGAAGGTCGAGAAGGTCGAGGAGAAGTACGTCCGCCAGACCGGCGGCAAGGGCCAGTACGGCCACGTGGTCATCACCCTCGAGCCCACGGGCCCCGGCGGCGGCTACGAGTTCTGCGACGAGATCACCGGCGGAGTCATCCCCAAGGAGTACATCCAGCCGGTCAACCAGGGCATCACCGAGGCGCTGACCTCGGGCGTCCTGGCGGGATATCCCGTGGTGGACGTGCGCGTTCGCCTGACCTACGGCAGCTACCACGACGTCGACTCCTCGGAGATGGCGTTCAAGATCGCGGGATCGATCGCGGTCAAGAAGGCCGCCCGCCTCGCCAGTCCGGTCCTGCTCGAGCCGATCATGGCCGTCGAGGTCGTGACGCCCGACGACTACATGGGCGACGTCATCGGCGACCTTTCCAGCCGCCGCGGTCGCGTGGAGGGCATGGAGCAGGTGGGCAATAGCCAGGCAATTAGGGCACTTGTGCCCCTGGCCGACATGTTCGGCTACGCTACTGACCTGCGTTCTCGCACCCAAGGGCGCGCGACGTACACCATGCAGTTCAATTCCTACGCAGAAGTGCCCGAGTCGATCGCGAAAGAGATCGTCGCCAAGGCTACCGGCGCGTAAGAACGCTGGGTAACCAGCGATAAACAGGTCCAAACCGTCGTCGGGGAGGGCCAAAGAAACCCCGACGGGTCCATAATGGGCCAGTCACTAGAGAGAAAGTCAGTCCCCGACAATGGCAAAGAAGAAGTTCGAGCGCACTAAGCCGCACGTAAACATCGGAACAATGGGTCACATTGACCACGGCAAGACCACGCTTACCGCCGCCATCACCAAGGTCCTCTCCGAGCGTATTCCCGGGACCTCCTTCACGCCCTTTGACCAGATCGACAAGGCCCCCGAAGAGCGCCAGCGCGGGATCACCATCTCGATCGCCCACGTGGAGTACGAGACGGCCAACCGCCACTACGCCCACGTGGACATGCCCGGTCACGCCGACTACGTCAAGAACATGATCACGGGCGCCGCCCAGATCGACGGCGCCATCCTCGTGGTCTCGGCGACCGACGGTCCCATGCCCCAGACCCGTGAGCACGTGCTGCTCGCGCGCCAGGTCGGCGTTCCCTACATCGTGGTGGCCCTCAACAAGGCCGACATGGTCGACGACGAGGAGCTCCTGGAGCTCGTCGAGATGGAGATCCGCGAGCTGCTGACCAGCTACGACTTCCCCGGCGACGACATTCCGATCATCCGAGTCTCGGCGCTCAAGGCCCTCGAGGGTGACGCGGCGTGGGGCGACAAGATCGTCGAGCTCATGGACGCGGTTGACTCGTACATCCCCGAGCCGGTGCGTTCGACCGAGAAGCCCTTCCTGATGTCGATCGAGGACGTCATGTCGATCACCGGCCGTGGCACCGTCGTGACGGGCAAGGTCGAGCAGGGCGTCGTGAAGGTCGGCGACGAGGTCGAGGTCGTTGGACTTCGTCCCACCACCAAGACCGTCGTGACCGGCATCGAGATGTTCCGCAAGCTGCTCGACGAGGGCCGCGCCGGTGACAACCTGGGCGCCCTTCTGCGTGGTACCAAGAAGGAGGACGTCGAGCGCGGCCAGGTGCTGTGCAAGCCGGGCTCGATCACCCCGCACACGGTGTTCGAGGCCTCGGTCTACGTCCTGACCAAGGCCGAAGGCGGCCGTCACAAGCCCTTCTTCGCCAACTACCGTCCGCAGTTCTACTTCCGCACCACCGACGTCACTGGCACCATCGAGCTGCCGGCGGGCACCGAGATGGTCATGCCTGGTGACAACACCGAGATGACCGTGACCCTGGGCAAGCCGATCGCCATGGAAGAGGGCCTCACCTTCTCCATCCGCGAGGGCGGCCGCACCGTGGGTTCGGGCCGCGTCATAAAGATCCTGAAGTAGTTCGATCATGGCCGACAACCGTCAAATGATCCGAATCCGGCTGAAGGCCTTCGATCACGGAATACTGGACCAGTCCTGCGCGAAGATCGTCCAGACGGTCGAGCGAACGAACGCCCGCGTCCAGGGGCCCGTGCCCCTGCCGACGGAGAAGCACCGCTACACGGTGGTTCGTGGACCCCACAAGCACAAGGACAGCCGCGAGCACTTCGAGATGCGCGTGCACAAGCGCCTCTTGGACATCGTGGACCACACCGCCAAGACGGTCGACTCGCTCCAGCGGCTGGATCTTCCGGCCGGCGTGGACATCGAGATCAAGATTCGCCAGAATTAGCGCCCTCGGACCCCTCCAGCGACTTTGCGCTGGCGGGGTCCGGAGGTGTACAGTAAGAAGCCCCCACATTCGTGGTGGAGTCCGCAATTTCGGTTGCGGTGAACAAGAGATGTGTTCAGTTGCCTTGAAAAGGAACGCTGAACCAAACAAGTCGAGCGCTCCGTTCGGGTTTTGTGACCCGGCGGAGCGTCTGTGTGTCGGACGAACCGATACGCAGAATTTCAGTAGAGAGAGGCAAACGTGGCGGCCAAAGCGATCGTCGGCGAGAAGGTGGGCATGACCCAGGTCTGGGACGACCAGAACCGGGCCATACCTGTCACGGTTGTCCGTGTCAGTCCAGCTCGCGTCGTCCAGGTAAAGACTCCCGAGAAGGAGGGCTACAGCGCCCTGCAGGTCACGTGGGGCACGCGCCGCACGTCGACGCTGTCAAAGCCTGAGATCGGGCACTTCGACAAGTCCGGCGTCACGCCGGGCAAGAAGCTCGTCGAGCTGCGCCTCGATGACGTCACCGGCTACAGCGTGGGCCAGGAGATCCTGGTCGATGTGCTGGAAAAGGGCGAGATGATCGACGCCACGGCCGTCTCCAAGGGAAAGGGTTTCACCGGCAGCATGAAGCGCCACAACTTCTCCGGACAGGGCGCTTCGCACGGTAACCACAAGCACCACCGTGCGCCGGGATCGATCGGCGCCTGCGCCACGCCCGGACGGGTCTTCAAGGGCACCAAGATGTCGGGCCGCTCCGGTGGCGGCCAGGTGACCACGACCAACCTCGAAGTGATCGGGGTCGACGTCGAGCGCAGCCTCATCCTCGTGAAGGGAGCCGTTCCCGGTCCCCGCGGCGGCGTGGTGGTGCTGCGCACCTCGGTGAAGAACCCGATGAAGGCCGGAGGCAAGCGATGAGCGATGTCTTTACCCTGCGCGGTCCCGTCAAGAAGGACCGACCCGAGCCCGCCAAGCGCTCGGTGACCCGAAAGAGCCTCGACGGCCAGGAACTGGGCACCGTGGACCTCGAGCCCACGATCTTCGGCATCCAGCCGAACATGGCCGTGCTGCACCAGGTCATCAAGGCCCAGCTCGCCGCCAAGCGTTCCGGCACCCAGTCCACCAAGACCCGCAAGGAAGTCAGCGGTGGCGGCCGCAAGCCGTTCAACCAGAAGGGGACCGGCAGCGCCCGTCAGGGAACGATCCGCGCGCCGCAGTACCCGGGCGGTGGAATCGCGCTCGGGCCCAAGCCCCGCAAGTACGACCAGAAGACCCCGAAGAAGATGATCCGCCTCGCCCTGTTCTCGGCGCTGTCGGACCGCGCCGAGATGGAGCGCGTCTGCCTCATCGACGGCTTCTCGACCTGGTCCCAGCCCAAGACCAAGGAGGCGCTCGTCGCCCTGTCGGCGCTCGGCCTGGACGGCAAGGTGCTGGTGGTGCTGACGCGCGAGGACGACGTGGCCTACCACTCGTTCGCCAACCTCCAGAACGTCAAGACCATCGACGCCGGCGAGATCAATGCCTACGACATCTTGGACGCGGACTGGATCGTCTTCACCGACGCCACGTTGCCCGTCGCGAGGGAGACCAACTAATGCGTGATGCCATGAGCGTTCTCATCCGTCCGGTGGTCTCCGAGAAGACCTACGCGCTGATGGAGAAGCGTACCTACGTGTTCGTGGTCGACCCCAGGGCGACCAAGATCGACGTGCGCAACGCCGTCGAGCAGGCCTTCAACGTGAAGGTCACCAACGTCAACACTCTCAACCGCAAGGGCAAGTCGACGCGCAATCGTCGCACCGGTGTCACGGGCCAGCGCCCGGGCACGAAGCGGGCCATCGTCACCCTCAAGCAGGGCGACTCGATCAACCTCTTCGAGAGCTAAGGACAGGCATGGCACTGCGTCATCGCAAACCCACCAGCCCCGGTCGTCGTTTCCAGACGGTGTCGGACTTCGCTGAAATCACCAAGAGCAGCCCGGAGAAGTCGCTGCTCGCACCCAAGCCCAAGACGGGTGGCCGCAACAACTACGGCCGCAAGACTTCGCGTCACCGTGGTGGCGGCCACAAGCAGCAGTACCGCATCATCGACTTCAAGCGTAACAAGGACGCCATCCCCGCCAAGGTCGCCGCGATCGAATACGACCCGAACCGCACGTGCCGTATCGCCCTGCTGCACTACCTCGACGGCGAGAAGCGCTACATCCTCGCGCCCAACGGCCTCAAGGTCGGCGACATGGTCGAGTCCGGCCCCAAGGCCGACATCCGTACCGGCAACACGCTGCCCATGCGCTTCATCCCCACCGGTTCGACGGTCCACAACGTGGAGCTTCGTCCTGGCGGCGGAGGCAAGATGGCCCGCAGCGCCGGGATGGGCGTGCAGCTCGTCGCCAAGGACGGCGGCTTCGCCACCCTGCGCCTGCCCTCCACCGAGATGCGACGCGTGTCGATCGACTGCCGCGCCACGCTCGGCATCGTTGGCAACTCGGAGCACGAGCTCATCAAGATCGGCAAGGCCGGACGCAACCGCTGGAAGGGCATCCGCCCCCAGACGCGCGGCGTGGCGATGAACCCGGTCGACCACCCGCTCGGTGGTGGTGAGGGCAAGACTTCCGGTGGACGCCACCCGGTGTCGCCGTGGGGTCAGCCAGAAGGTCGTACGCGTCTGCCAAAGCAGTCGGACGCGCTCATTATTCGTCGCCGCCGTGGACGCGGCGCGCGGAGGTAGGTAGACAATGTCACGCAGCTTAAAAAAGGGCCCTTTCATCGACGCCCACCTGTTGAAGAAGGTGGACGCGATGAACGCCGCTAACGAGAAGAAGGTCATCAAGACCTGGAGCCGTCGCTCGACGATCATCCCCGACATGGTCGGCCACACCTTCGCCGTGCACGACGGGCGCCGTCACGTTCCGGTCTTCTGCAACGAGTCCATGGTGGGCCACAAGCTCGGCGAGTTCGCTCCGACGCGCACCTTCCGGTTCCACGCCGGCCAAGAGAAGACGGGCAGGCGCTGATGACCGGTCCCAAGACCAACGAACGTCCGGGAACCCGGGCCACCCTGCGCGGCTATCACATGTCGGCGAGCAAGGCCCGCGTGGTGCTGAACCTCGTGCGCAACGAAGACGTGAACACCGCCCGCGAGATCCTGGCGGGCACCACCCGCGAGGCCGCAGGCGTCATCGGCAAGGTGCTGGCGTCCGCCGTCGCCAACGCCGTGACCAACGACGGCATGAACGCCGATGAGCTCTACATCTCGGCGGCCTTCGCCGACGAGGGCATCACCATGAAGCGCTTCACGCCCCGTGCGCGCGGACGGGCCGGCAAGATCCTCAAGCGCTCGTGCCACATCACGGTGATCGTGTCGCGCCTGGACGAGGATCGCCTCGAGGTCCTGCGCGCCCAGCGCAACGCCCAAGCGGCCGTGTCGCGCACGCGCCGGGTGGCGTCGTCGCGCCGTCGCGCCGACCAGCAGGCGAGCCTCAACAAGCGCGAGGCCGCGGCCGAAGAGGTGGAGGTCGAGCCGGTCGACACCGACGTGGTCGAGACCGAGATGGTCGAGAACGCCATCGTCGAGCAGCAGGTCATCACCGATGTGGTCGACGGCGAGGTTCTCGACGCCGAGGTCGAAGAGACGTCCGCTGAGGAGACTCCCGCGGACGAGACGGTGTCCGACGACACCACGGAGGAGACGAACTAATGGGTCAGAAGGTAAACCCCTACGGTTTCCGCCTCGGCATCACGACGGACTGGAAGTCGCGCTGGTTCAAGGAGCGCGGCTACAAGGACCTCGTCATCGAGGACTGGAAGATCCGCGACTACCTCACCAAGCAGCTCGAGAGCGCTGCGGTGAGCCGCATCGAGATCGAGCGCAGCTCGGATCGCATCCGCGTCGACATCCACACCGCCCGTCCGGGCATCGTGATCGGCCGCCGCGGCGCCGAGGCCGAGCGCCTGAAGAAGGACCTGGAGAAGATCACGGGCCAGAAGAACAAGATCTCGCTGAACATCCAGGAGATCAAGCAGCCCGAGCTCGACGCCGCGTTGATCGCCCAGGGCATCTGCGACCAGCTGCTGCGCCGCGTGGCGTTCCGCCGCGCCATGAAGCGAGGCATCCAGACCGTCCAGAAGGCCGGGGCCATGGGTGTGAAGATCCAGGCGTCGGGCCGTCTCGGCGGCGCCGAGATGTCACGGCGCGAGTCGTACCGCGAGGGTCGCGTCCCGCTGCACACGCTGCGCGCCGACATCGACTACGGCTTCCGCGAGGCCCGCACCAACACCGGACGCATCGGCGTGAAGGTGTGGATCTACAAGGGCGACATCCTGCCCTACCAGCTGACCAACGACGAGAAGATCGTCCGCGAGGCCGCCATGGCCGCCGGGGACGCCGTGCCCGTCGCCAGTGGCGCCGCCAGCGCTCCCAAGGGAGTCGTGCGCGCCGGCGGCGGACGCCGCCGCGTCGAGACCGAGCCGGTTGCCGTCGAGGTCGTCGAGGAGGCCGTCGTCGACGCGAACCCCACGGACCTGCTCGTCGTGAGCGCCGAGGTCGAGCGCCAGTTGAGCGTCGAGGAAGAGATCGAGCGCCGCACGGCCCAGGAGCACACCGACACGCCGCACTTCCGAAAGGACGCCGAGTAATCATGTTGATGCCCCGCAAGGTAAAGCACCGTAAGCAGCACCGTGGTCGCATGACCGGCATGGCCAAGGGCGGCGTCGAGCTGACCTTCGGCGACTTCGGCATCCAGGCGCTCGAGCGCGGCTGGATCACCGCGCGCCAGATCGAATCGGCACGTATTGCCATGACCCGACACGTCAAGCGTGGCGGGAAGGTCTGGATCCGCGTCTTCCCGGACAAGCCGGTCACCCAGAAGCCGGCCGAGACCCGCATGGGCTCGGGCAAGGGCAACCCCGAGTTCTGGGTCGCCGTCGTGAAGCCGGGACGCATCATGTTCGAACTCGGTGGCGTGGACGAGACCCTGGCGCGCGCCGCCATGGAGCGGGCCATCCAGAAGCTGCCGATCAAGGCCAGGTTTGTCGTTCGCCCCGGCACCCACGGCACACCGGAGGTAACCATCTAATGGCCAAGACCAAAGAACGCACTGCGGAGCTCCGGCTCCTCGGCGACGCGGAGATGCTGGAGCGCTTGAGCGAGGCTCGTCGCGAGCTGTTCAACCTGCGCTTCCAGCTCGCCACCGGTCAGCTCGACAACTCGGCACGGCTTGGCGAGGTGCGCAGGGAGATCGCGCGCCTGGTCACGTTCCTGCGCGAGCGTGAAATCGCGGCCCACGAGGCCGCTGAGGAAGGTGAGTAGTCATGACTGACACCACGAACGACACGTCCCGCGAGAATCCCCGCAAGGTCCGAGAGGGCATCGTCGTCTCGAACAAGATGGACTCGACGCTGGTCGTCGCGGTGAACGAGCGGGTGAGCCACCCCCGTTACTCCAAGACCGTCCAGCGCACCAAGAAGCTCTACGTCCACGACGAGAAGAACGAGGCCAAGATCGGCGACCGCGTGCGGGTCCAGGAGACCCGTCCGCTGTCCAAGCTCAAGCGCTGGCGCCTGACCGAGATCGTGGAGCGTGCTCGATGATTCAGCAAGAGTCCCGCCTCAAGGTGGCCGACAACAGCGGTGCGAAGGAAGTCCTCTGCATTCGCGTGCTCGGCGGATCGCGCCGGCGTTACGCCTCGATCGGCGACGTCTTCATCGCCACGGTCAAGGACGCCATCCCCGGCGCCCAGGTGAAGAAGGGTGACGTGGTTCGCTGCGTCGTCGTTCGCACCGCCAAGGAGAAGCGCCGTCCCGACGGTTCCTACATCAAGTTCGACGAGAACGCCGCGGTGCTGATCAACGATCAGCTCCAGCCGCGCGGCACCCGAATCTTCGGGCCCGTCGGCCGCGAGCTTCGCGACAAGAAGTTCATGCGCATTATTTCCCTGGCGCCGGAGGTGCTGTAATGAAGATCCGTAAGGGTGACGACGTGCTCGTGCTCGCGGGTAAGTTCCGCGGTGAGCGGGCCAAGGTCGAAGAAGCCTTCCCGGCCACCAACAAGGTGATCCTCGATGGCCTCAACGTGGCCAAGCGCGCCACGAAGCAGACCGGCGCGACCATGCAGGCCGGCATCATCGACAAGCTGATGCCGCTGCACGTGTCGAACGTCGCGCTCTGGTGCACGGGCCACAAGGGCCCCGCCAAGGTCGGTTACCGCGAGGCAGACGGCGTGAAGATCCGCGTCTGCCGCAAGTGTGGAGAGGCGCTATGAGTACCACCGTTCGCCCGCGTTTGAAGGTCCGCTACGACCAGGAGATCCGCGCGGCCTTGCAGGAAGAGCTGGGCCTCGACAACATCATGCAGGTGCCCCGCCTGACCAAGATCGTGCTGAACTCCGGGGTCGGCAAGGCCACCCAGCAGGTCTCGCTGCTCGAAGGCGCCCAGCGCGACCTCGAGCAGATCACGGGCCAGAAGCCGATCGTGACGCGCGCCAAGAAGTCGATCGCGAGCTTCAAGCTGCGCGAGGAGCAGGCCATCGGGACCAAGGTCACCCTGCGCGGCGACCGCGCCTGGGAGTTCTTCGACCGGCTCCTGAGCCTGGCCATTCCCCGCATCCGTGACTTCCGAGGCCTGTCGCCGAATTCGTTCGACGGCCGAGGGAACTACACGTTCGGCATCAACGACCAGCTGATCTTCCCCGAGATCGACTACGACAAGATCGACGCGCCGCGTGGTTTCGACATCACCATCGTCACCACGGCCGCGAACGACGAGCAAGGGCGCGCATTCTTGCGCGCCTACGGCTTCCCCTTCAAGCAGGAGAATCAATAGACATGGCGAAGAAAGCTCTCCGAATCAAGCAGCAGCAGACCCCGAAGTTCTCGACGCGTGCCTACACGCGCTGCGAGCGCTGTGGCCGGCCGCGCTCGGTGTACCGCAAGTTCGGCCTGTGCCGCATCTGCCTGCGTGTGATGGTGCACGCCGGCGAGGTGCCGGGCGTGACCAAGGCCAGTTGGTAGGTGCTGATATGACAATGACCGACCCAATCGCCGACATGCTCACGCGAATCCGCAACGCGAACTCCGCCATGTTCGACAGCGTCAAGATGCCCAGCTCGAAACTGAAGGAGAGCCTCGCCAAGGTCCTCCAGAGGGAGGGTTTCATCGCCGGCTTCACCGTCACCAAGGTGGAGGGCAAGCCCGCGCCGATCCTCGAGATCACCCTGAAGTACTCCGAGGACCGCCGCAAGACCATCGTCGGCATCAAGCGCGTCTCGAAGCCGGGACTGCGCATCTACAAGAAGTCCGACCAGATGCCCAAGGTCCTCGGCGGCGTCGGCGTGGCCGTCGTCTCGACGAGCCACGGCCTCATGACCGACCGCGAGGCTCGCAAGGCCAAGCTGGGTGGAGAGGTGCTGTGTTATGTCTGGTAACCAGTCGACAGTTTCCCGGGAGGTTCGCTGATGTCGCGCATCGGACGTAGTCCAATCACGGTTCCCTCGTCGGTGAGCGTCGACGTCGTCGACGGCGTCGTCACGGTGAAGGGCCCCAACGGGACCATGCACCGAACGCTGCCCGACGGCATCACCCTTCGCCAGGACGGCGATGTGCTCAACGTCGAGCGGATCAACGACGAGACCATGTACCGCTCCCTGCACGGCCTGACGCGCACGCTTGTCTCCAACATGGTGACCGGCGTGACCGACGGCTGGCGCAAGGAACTCGAGATCATCGGCGTGGGCTACCGCGCCGCCGCCGGCGCGACGGGGGTCCTGGACCTCGCGCTCGGTTTCTCGCACCCCGTGCAGTTCACCGCCCCCGAGGGGATCACCTTCGAGGTGCCCCTGCCGACGCGCGTGATCATCAAGGGTGCCGACAAGGAGGTCGTCGGCCAGGTGGCCGCGTCGATCCGCAAGCTCCGAAAGCCTGAGCCCTACAAGGGCAAGGGCGTGCGCTACCTCGGCGAACGAGTGGTGCGCAAGGCCGGAAAGGCAGCAAAGTAATGGCCCGTTCTACCTATGAATTGCGTCTGCGCCGTCACAAGCGCATCCGCCGCCGCCTCAGCGGCACGGCGGAGCGTCCGCGCGTCGCGGTGAGCCGCTCCAACAGGCACATCTCGGCACAGATCATCGACGACGTCGCCGGGCGCACCCTGGCCGCCGCGTCGTCGGTCGAACCGTCCCTCAAGGGCACCAGCGGTGGCAACATCGACGGCGCCAAGGCCGTGGCCGCCCTGCTCGCGCAGCGCGCCCAGGCCGCCAACATCACCACGGTGGTCTTCGACCGCGGTGGCTTCGACTACCACGGTCGCGTGGCCGCCTTCGCGGACACCCTGCGCGCCGCCGGACTGGAGTTCTAATGAGCGACCAAGAGCAGTACGAAGAGCGGACCATCAAGGTCAATCGCGTGTCCAAGGTCGTGAAGGGTGGACGTCGTTTCTCGTTCACCGCGCTCATGGTCATCGGCGATGGCAACGGCAAGGTCGGCCTCGGTTACGGCAAGGCCAAGGAAGCCGGACTCGCCGTGCAGAAGGGCATCGAAGAGGCGCGCAAGAACCTCTTCGACGTGCCCCTCGCCGGCACGACCATCGTCTACCCGGTGCTCGGCGCCTCGGGTGCCGGACGCGTGCTGATGAAGCCCGCGGCCCCCGGTACCGGCGTCATCGCCGGCGGAGCCGCTCGCGCCATCCTCGAGATGGCCGGCGTCAAGGACATCATCGCCAAGTCGCTCGGCTCGTCCAACGGCATCAACGTCGCTCACGCCACCATCCAGGGACTGAAGCAGCTGCGTCGTCCCGAGGACATCGCGGCGCTGCGCGACAAGCCGGCCGACCACGTCATCCCCTCAGGCACACTGCGCGCGTACCGCGAGCGCCAGCGTGAGGGCGACCTGTTTAAGACGGAGGGCTAGTCATGGCTCAGCTGAAAGTCACCCAGATCCGCTCGGCCATCGCGACCAAGCCCAAGCACCGCGGCACGCTGCGCGCGCTCGGGCTGCGCGGGATCGGCCAGTCCAACGTCCTGCCTGACCGTCCCGAGATCCACGGGATGATCGCCCGCGTGCCACACCTGATCAAAGTAGAAGAGGTCAACTAATGAAGCTGCACGATCTCAAGTCTCCCGAGGGCTCGACCCACCGAAAGAAGATCGTCGGGCGCGGCATCGGCGGCAAGGGCGGCAAGACCGCCGGCCGTGGCACCAAGGGCCAGAAGGCTCGCCGTTCGATCCCCGCCGGCTTCGAGGGTGGGCAGCTGCCGCTGCTGCAGCGCATTCCGAAGCTGAAGGGCTTCACCAACCCGTTCCGCGTGGAGTACACGCCCGTGAACCTCGACGCCCTCGTGGCGCTGGGCGCGAGCGACGTGACGTTCGACGTGTTCGTGGCGAACGGGCTGTGCGCCAAGAAGGATCTCGTGAAGATCCTCGGCCGCGGCACGCTGTCGACGCCGATGAACGTCTCGGCCCACGGCTTCTCGGCGTCGGCCAAGGCCGCCATCGAGGCCGCTGGCGGCACGACGACCGAGCTGGCCAAGCCGTTCGCCGTCCGTCCTCCTGCGTCGGGCAACCAGCACCAGAACCGCTAGGGTCGCACGGTGTTCAAGCGACTCGCGAACATCTTTCGTGTACCGGACCTTCGCAACAAGGTCCTGTTCACGATCGCCATCATCTGCCTCTACCAGCTAGGGGCGAACCTGCCCATCCCCGGCGTGAGCTGGTCGCAGGTCCAGCTGCTCCAGTCCAAGGCCGGCGCCAGCGGCGTGCTCGGATTCCTCAACCTCTTCTCGGGCGGCGCGCTGACCCGTCTGGCCGTCTTCGGCCTGGGTGTCATGCCCTACATCACCAGCTCGATCGTGATCCAGCTGCTGACGACCGTGATCCCCAAGCTCACCGAGTGGCGCGACCAGGGTGCCGTTGGCCAGAAGAAGATCACCCAGACCACCCGCTACTTGACGATCGGCCTGGCGCTGCTGCAGTCGACGGGCCTCATCTACGCCTTCCACGGCCACGACGAGGCGCTGCTGGGCTTCAACATCGACCTCATCCCCAAGTTCAACCTCTGGCTCGGCCTGTTCATGGTGGCCATCATGACCGCCGGCACGGCCTTCGTCATGTGGCTCGCCGAGCTGATCACCCAGCGCGGTATCGGCCAGGGCATGAGCCTCCTGATCTTCGCCAACGTCGTGGCGGGCCTGCCCTCGGGCGGCCACGCGGTGTGGAGCGAGGGCGGACCGGTGAAGTTCCTCATCATCCTGGTCATCTCCCTGGCGCTGCTGGTGCTGATCGTCTTCATGGACAACGGGCAGCGGCGAATACCCGTCACCTTCGCGCGGCGCGTCGTCGGGCGCAAGGAGATGGGCGGCAACTCCACGTACATCCCGCTCAAGGTCAACCAGTCCGGGGTTATCCCGATCATCTTCGCCTCCTCGGTGCTCTACATCCCGGTCCTGATGTCCAACATCGTGCCGTGGACCGGATTCCAGAACTTCGTGAACTCCTCGCTGCACCCGACGAGCTTCTTCTACATCGCCTCGGACTTCGTCTTGATCGTCGCGTTCACGTTCTTCTACGTCTACATCGCCTTCGAGCCGCACCAGCAGGCCGAGATGCTTCGCCAGCAGGGCGGCTTCGTGCCGGGCATCCGCCCGGGCATGCCGACCGAGAAGTACTTCTCCAAGATGCTGAGCCGCCTGACCGTCGTGGGAGCCTTCTTCCTCGCCTCGGTGGCCGTGGTGCCGAGCATCCTGATGGCGCTGTGGAACATCAACCGGTTCCCGTACTACGGCACCACGCTGCTGATCGCCGTAGGCGTGTCCCTGCAGACCATGCAGCAGATCGACAGCCAGCTCATGATGCGCAACTACGAAGGCTTCCTGAAAAGGTAGCCATGCCAGCACGCCTCAACCTCGTCATTCTGGGCAAGCAGGGGGCGGGCAAGGGCACGCAGTGCAAGCGCCTGGCGAGCATCTACGCCTTACCTCACGTCTCGACCGGCGACATCCTCCGCGCGGCCGTGAAGGCCGGCACGCCGCTCGGCCGCGAGGTCGCGTCGGTGCTCGAGGCGGGCGCGCTCGTCTCGGACGACCTGGTCATCAAGCTGGTCGAGGAACGCCTCGAAGAGCCCGACGCCCGCAAGGGCGCGCTGCTCGACGGCTTCCCGCGCACCCTGGCCCAGGCCGAGGCGCTCGAACGGCTCCTCGGCGGCGACGGCATCAAGCTCTGCATCGACCTCGAGGTGCCGACCGGGCTCGTGACCGAGCGGCTCTCGTCGCGGCGCGTCTGCCAGGAGTGCGGCGCCATCTACCGCGACAGCGACATCGAGGCGATCTCGGGGACCTGCGAGAAGTGCGGCGGCGACGTGATCCAGCGCGCCGACGACCGGCCCGAAGCCATCCGCCAGCGCCTCGAAGCCTACGAGCGCGACACCGAGCCGCTGCTGGCGTTCTACGAGTCCCGGGGGCTGCTGGCCAGCGTGAATGGCGACCAGAGCCCCGACGACGTCACCGACGCAATCCAGGCCGCCGTGAGCGCCCGGGGTCTGGCGTGAGGCGCTCGCGCGAAGAGCTGGACAAGATGCGCAAGGCCGGCAAGGTCGTCGCCGAGATGCACGAGGCGACGCGCGCCGCGATTCGCCCGGGCGTGACGACCATGCAGCTCAACGAGGTCGCCGAGGAGGTGCTCGCCAAGCGCGGCGCCCGCTCGAACTTCCTGAACTACCACGGCTTCCCCGCGGTGATCTGCACGAGCCCCAACGACATGATCGTCCACGGCATCCCGGGCGACTACCGGCTCGTGGAAGGCGACATCATCTCCATCGACTGCGGCGCGATCGTCGAGGGCTACCACGGCGACGCGGCCTACACCGCGGGGGTCGGCGAGATCAGCGACGTCGCGCGGCGACTCATCGAGGTGACCGAACGGTCCATGTGGGCCGGGATCGACCAGCTCGTGATCGGCCACCGTCTCCACGAGGTGGGTCGCGCGGTCCAGAAGGTGGCCGAGGCCGCGGGCTTCTCGGTCGTGCGCGAGTACGTGGGCCACGCCATCGGCACCGAGATGCACGAGAGCCCCCAGGTGCCCAACTACTGGCCGGGCACCCCGGGACCGACCCTCAAGGAGGGCATGGTCTTCGCCATCGAGCCCATGGTGAACGTCGGCTCCTACGACACGTACGTGCTCGAGGACGGCTGGGGCGTCATGACCCAGGACGGCCAGCTGTCGGCGCATTTCGAGCACACCATCGCCGTGACCGCCGACGGCCCCGAGGTCTTCACCGTCGCCTAGCGGTCCGCGCCCAGCACCCGTGCGCCGACGACGCGCAGGCGGGTCGTGGCGTCCAGGCTGGGGAGGTCCTGGTGGGAGATCACCACGACGACACCGCCGCGCTGCTGGCGGCGGACCTCGCGCATGAGCGCGTCAGCGTCGGATTCATCGAGGCCCTCGGTGGGCTCATCGAGCACCATCACGGGCCGCTGGGCGAGCAGCGCTCGCGCCACTCCGAGGCGCCGCCGCTCGCCGCCGCTCAGTCCGGTCGTGGCTCCGCCGAGCCGGGTGGCGAGCGCGTCGGGCAGCGTCGAGAGCAGCGGCCCCAGGCCGGCCGAACGCAGCGCGCCGAGGACCTCGTCGTCGCTGGCGCCGGGCCTGGCGAGACGGACGTTCTGGGCCAGTGTGGTGGCGAAGACGTGCGGATCGTCGCTGACGTAGCCCACGCGAGTGCGGACCTGCTCGCCCGTGAGCGTGGCCAGGTCCACCCCACCCAGGGTCGCGCCGCCGGCGTCGGCCTCGATGAAGCGGGCGAGGAGATGGGCGAGGGTGGTCTTGCCCGATCCGCTGGGCCCGCTCAGCGCCACCACGTCGCTGGCGCGCCAGGCGGCGGTGACGTGCTCGAGCACGACGTGGCCGTCGCGGCTCAGGCCGACGTCGCTCAACGCGATGTCGCTTCCCGGCCCCAGCCTCGACGGGACCGCGGGGTCGTGCACCGGCCACGGCCGCGAGGTCAGGGCGTCGAGGCGCGCGACCGCGCTGAGTCCGCCGCGCACGCTCGCCAGCGAGCCCGAGGCCGCACCGACCAGTTCGAGGGCGCTGAGCGCCAGGAGGGTCGGCACCGCCAGCAGCGACGGGGAGAGGTCGTGGCGCCCGAGGGCCCGCTGGGTGTTGGCCACGACCGCCATCACCGTGAGGCCAGCGGTCAGGAGGTTGAGTCCGCTGAAGAGGGCGCCGCGACGCGCGACGCGCGCCACGGCGCGGTCGTAGGCGCGCTCGGCCTGCGCGCAGCGCTCGTGGAGCACGTGGCCGGCCCCGAGCCCGCGGTACTCGTCACCCGTTCGCGCGGCGTCGTCAAGGACGTGACGCAGCAGCTCGCGCGCGCGGTTGAGCTCGTCCTGGGGTCCCTGGCCGACCCGCGCGGCCCCCAGCGGCAGGGCGACGCCGACCATCACGACGCCGGCCAGGAAGACGAGCGCCGTCGCCGGCGCGATGAAGCCCCCGACGGCGATCGCGCAGAGTCCCGCGATCAGGTTGGCGCTGAGCGGGCCTGCGACGGTGACGAGAAGGTCCTGGACCTTGTCGACGTCGCCGATCACCGTCTCGACGACGTCGGCGCCTCGTGCGCCGAGCCCGGCGGGGACCAGCGGCTCGAGGCGGCTGGCCGTGAGCGCGCGGACCCGGGTCATGACCCGAAGCGCCCCTTGGTGGGTCGTGACGCGTTCGGCGTAGCGTCCGGCGGCCTTGCCCAGCGCCAGCAGCTGCACCACGCCCATCAGCAACGTGAGGCTCAGGATCGGCGGACGCTGGGCGCTTCTCACGATGAGCCACCCCGCGGTGCCCGACAGCGCCACGGTGGCCAGGCTCACGGCCACGCTGGCGCTCAGCGCCAGCGCCACGCCTCGCTGCTCGAGACGCAGCGACTCGCGCAAGGGCGACGAGGGGTGGGCCCTAGACACCGAATCGCTCCGGGGCCGCCAGCTGCCAGGCGCCGTCGACCTCGAGGCGACGGTGCGTCGCGATGATCGTGGTGACGGCGCGCCTGCGCACGGCCGCCATGGCCAGGGTCGCGTTCGCCTCGTCGAGGTGAGCGGTGGGCTCGTCGAGCAGCAGGACGGTCGCGGGTCGCAGCAGCGTGCGCGCGAGCGCGAGGCGCCGCCGCTGGCCGGCCGACAGCCCCTCGGCTCCTTCGCCCAGCGCCCGGTCCAGGTCGAGGCGCAGGTCGAGCTCCTCGAGGGCGGCGCGCAGCCGGGCGTCGTCGTAGGCCTCGCCCATGGTGAGCGCCTCGCGCACCGTGGCGCCCGCGAAGAGCGGATCCTGGGGCAACCAGGCGCAGGTGGCGTGCCAGGACTCGGCATCGATGTCCGAAAGGGGAGTTCCGTCGACGAGAATCACGCCCTGGTCCAGCGGGTCGAGTCCCGCGAGGGCGCGCAGCAGCGTCGACTTGCCCACGCCCGAGGGACCCTCGAGGGCGACGATGGCCCCGGGATCGAGTTCTGCGCTGAGCGAGCGCAGCGTGTGATGGTCGCGTCCGCTCACGGTGACGCGTACGTCGCGCAGTTCGAGCCGTGGCGGCGTCGCGGGTGCGGGCTCGCCGTCGCCCACGCTGGGCGCGGCGTCGAGCAGGTCGAGAATCGCGCCCGCGGCCCCCACGGCGTCGCTCGAGGCGTGGAATCGGGCCGCGGCCCGGCGCAGCGGGACGTAGACCTCGGGGGTCACCAGCAGCACGGCCAGCGCCGTGGTGAGGCGCATGCGGCCGTCGATGAGGCGGATGCCCAACACGAGCGCCACGAGCGCGGTGGCGAGCGACGAGAGCAACTCGAGCGCGAAGCCCGAGAGAAAGGCGACCCGCAGCGTCTGGAGCGTGCTGAGTCGGAGTTCGTCGCCGACGTCGCCGAGGGTGCTGGTCACGGCCACCGATCGGTTATGGGCCTTCAAGGTCGCGAGCCCGCGCACCACGTCGCCGAAGTAGTTCGCGAGCTCCTGCTGCTTCGTCCACGAGCGTTCCATGCGTTCCTTGGCCTCGAGACCGAGCAGGATCATGAACACGGGCAGCAACGCGATCGTGGCCGTGACGATCAGGGCGCTCCAGGGGTCGGTGAAGGCCATCCACGCGAGCAGCGCGACCGGCGCGCCGACGCTCAACACGAGTGCGGGAACGTAGGTGGCGAGATAGGTCTCGATGGCGTCGACGCCGCGGGTGGCGAGCTGCACGAAGGCGTCGGGAGCGTCACGGTGGCCGGGGCGCAGCGTGGCATCCAGTGCCCTGGCGCGCAGCGTGTGGCGCACCGGACGCGCGAGCCGTGACGTCAGCGGCTCGCTGAGCAGGGCAACGATCGCCCGGCACACCGCGAGCAGCACCAGGGCAACGAGATCGCCCCGGAGCGGCGTGCGGGCGTCACGGAAGAGGCCCCCGAGGGCGTTCGCCAGTACGACGGCCTGGGCGATGGTGAGCAGGACGTTGAAGACGCCGAGGGCCACCGCCGCGGCCAGGGAGCCGCGCACCAGCGGCGTGGCGCGCCAGAGCCGGCCCAGTAGCGCGCCTGGGCTGTCGCGTCGAGCCAAGTGCCGGTACTACGAACCCACGTCGGACGTGAGTTGCGTGGGGTCGGTGCGTCGGACGCGCTTGCGGAAGATCCAGTACGTCCAGCTCTGGTACACGAGCACGAAGGGCGTGAAGATCAGCGCCACGATGGTCATGACCTTGAGGGTGTAGTGCTGCGAGGCGGTCTGGGACAGGGTCAGGCTGAACCGAGGGCTCACCGAAGAGACCAGCACGCGCGGATAGAGGTTCAAGAACAGCGTGGTGAAGAAGATCACGATCACGAGCGCCGTCGTGACGAAGGCCCAGCCCTCGAGACGGTCACGCATCAGCCATCCGACGCCCGCCAGCATGACCAGGCCGAGGATGGGCAGGAACGGGGGGACCAGGCCACTGTGGTGGGTCGTGTGCGCGGTCGTGTAGGTCCACGCGAGGAACGCGAACGTCAGGACCAGCGTGAGTGGCGCGAGGAGCACGCCCGAGCGGCGGGCCCGATCGCGAACCTCGCCGTCGGCCTTCAGACCGAGGAACGTCGCGCCGTGCAGCGTGAACAGCGAGAGGGTCGTGAGGCCCCCGAGCAGCGCGTAGGGCTTGACGAGGTCGAAGAAGTTCCCGGTCCAGGTGGCGTTGGCCAGCAGCGGCACGCCGTGCACGAAGTCGGCGAAGGCCACGCCCCAGAGCAGGGCCGGCAAGGCCGAACCCCAGAAGATGGCGAGGTCCCACCAGCGCCGCCACGACACCGTGTCCTTCTTCGAGCGCATCTCGAAGGCCATGCCGCGAAAGATGAGCGCGGCCAGCAGGACGAAGAGCGCGAGGTAGAAGCCGCTGAAGACCGTCGAGTACCAGAGCGGGAAGGCCGCGAAGGTCGCCCCGCCCGCGGTGATCAGCCAGACCTCGTTGCCGTCCCAGACCGGCCCGATGGTGTTGATCATCACGCGCCGATCCATGTCGTCCTTGGCCAGGAACGGCATCAGGACGCCGACGCCGAAGTCGAAGCCCTCGAGGAAGAAGTAGCCCAGCCAGAGCACCGCGATGGTGACGAACCAGAACTGCTGGAGACCGCTGGGCGATGTTGCAGCTAGAACGTGTGGCACGGGATTCTCCTAGTAGACGAGTTCGAGTGGTTTTTCGTCATCGTGTTCCGACAGCTCCTCGGGCGCCTTGCGGGCGACCTTGATCATCAGGCCGATTTCGATGAAGGCCAGGAAGCTGTAGATGGCCGTGTAGCCGATGAGGCTGGTCGCCAAGTAGCCGACCGAGATGTGCGAGACCGCCTGGCTGGTCTTCAAGAGCCCGTACACGACCCAAGGCTGGCGGCCCTCCTCGGTGAAGATCCAGCCGAAGCTATTCGCGAGGAAGGGCGCGAGAAGCATGAGACTGGCGAAGCGCAGGAACCACGACGATCTGTCGAGGCGCTTCTTGCGCATCAGCCACAGGCCTAGGGCGCCCAGTGCGATCATCAGCAGGCCGAGTCCGACCATGAGGCGGAATGTCCAGTAGGTCACCCAGAGGACGGGTATGTAGTTTCCGGGACCGTACTTCTTCACGTCGGCCGCCTGGAGCTGCTTGACGCCCTTGACCTGTCCGTTCAGCGAGTTGTCCGCGATGATGCTGAGCAGGTGGGGGACGCGGATCTGGAAGAGCGGATTGCCGGTCAGGTCGCCGATGGTCAACAGCGAGAAGCTCGCGCCGTTCGCGGTGTTGTACATCGCTTCGGCGGCCGCCATCTTCATGGGCTGCTGGGTGTCCATCTGGCGGGCCTGGGTGTCGCCCATGAAGCACGTGCCCAGCGCGGCGAGCAAGGTGACGACGATGGCGACCTTGGCGACCTTGATGAATGCGTCCTTCTGCTGGCCACGACGGATGTGCCACGCCGCGATGGCGAGCATGAAGACCGAGCCGGTCAGCAGGGCGGCGAAGACCACGTGGAAGTAGGCGCCGAAGAACGTGGCGTTCGTGATGACCGCCCAGAAGTTGGTCATCACGGCCTGCCCGGTCGCCTTGTCGATCGCGAATCCGACGGGGTGCTGCATCCACGAGTTCGCCGCGAGGATGAAGACGGCCGAAAGCAGCGTTCCGATGCTCGCCAGCCATATCGATGCGAGGTGGACCCGGGCGCTCACCCGGCCGCGACCGAAGATCCACACGCCCAGGAACACCGACTCCATGAAGAAGGCCAGGAGGCCTTCGATGGCCAGTGGGGCCCCGAAGATGTTGCCGACGAAGGTCGAGTAGCTCGACCACGACATGCCGAACTGGAACTCCTGGACGATGCCGGTGACGACCCCGATGGCGAAGTTGATCAGGAACAGCTTGCCGAAGAAGCGAGCCATCCGGTCGTAGTGCTCGTCCTTCGTCCGGTACGCGGCGGTCTGGAGGCACGCCACCAGGAAGCCGAGGCCGATCGTGAGCGGCACGAAGAGAAAATGGAAGACAGTCGTGACGCCGAACTGCCATCGCGCCAACGTCAGTGTGGTGATGCCCGCAAGAATGTCCATGCTTCGAAACTACGAGCGACGCTGCGCAGAAAGTTAGGGAAATAAGTCCCTATTCAAATCTCGATTTTTAATCTGCTTTCCCGCTACTGCGGGTGGAGGCGGTCCTGCTGGCGCTGGGCGAAGAGTGCCGCCTCGGTGCGTCGCTGGAAGCCGAGCTTGGCCAAGAGGTTCGAGACGTAGTTCTTCACGGTCTTCTCGGCGAGGAACATCTCAGCGGCGATCTCGCGGTTGCTCAGCCCTTCGCTGAGCAGTTCGAGGATTCGCTGCTCCTGTCCGCTGAGGCTCTGCAGGCGGATGTCCTCGGCAATCTGGCGGCGCAGGCGCTCGCGCGCCCGTTCGACCTGGTCGCTGGTGAGCAGCATCTCCCCGCTGGCCACGCGACGGATCGCGTTGACGAGGTCCTCCCCGCGCACGTTCTTCAGCACGTAGCCCCTCGCTCCCGCGAGGACCGAGGCGCTGATGGCCTCGTTGTCGGGGAACGACGTGAGCATCAGGCAGGCGAGGTCGCTACGGCGCTCGCGCAGGGTGCGGCAGAGGTCGACGCCGCTGCCGTCGGGCAGGCGCACGTCCAGGACCGCGACGTCGATCTCGTCGAGATCCACGGCCATAGCCTCTTCGAGCGAGCCGGCCTGGGCCACGACGATGAGGTCGTCGTTGGTCTCGAGGAGCTCGCGGATGCCGCGGCGCACGATCTCGTGGTCGTCGACGAGCAGCAGGCGAATCATGTCAGTCCTGCCAGTGCGCGGTCCATCGCACCATTGTGCCACGGCTAAGCCCGGAGTCAATCACGCAGGTCCCGCCGAGCTCGCGGGCCCGGGCGTTCAGGTTGCGCAACCCCCGCCCGGGGCCGGCGGTCGAGGTGAAGCCCACGCCGTTGTCGACCACGGTCATCACCAGCAGGTCGCCCTCGGCGGTGATCTCGACGCGGATGGCGGTGGCCCGGGCGTGGCGGGCGATATTGGAGAGGATCTCGCGCAGGGACTGGGTCGCGTGGCGAGCGCAGACGTTGCCCACCTTCCGGTTGATCTCGTCGGTAACCCGCAGGTCAACCTTGATGCCGAGTCGCGCGCCGACTTCCTGAACGAGTGCGCTCGCGCGGCTCAGCAGGCTCACGCCGTCCACCTGCTCCTGATCGATCTCGAAGATAGTGGTGCGAATTTCGCGGATCGTCTCGTCGAGCTCGTCGATGGCGCTGTTTATGCGGGCCTGGACCTTCTCATTGGACACCATGGGCAGGGTGATCTGCAGGGCCAGACCAACCCCGAACAGGCGTTGGATGACGGTGTCGTGCAGATCGCGCGCGAGCCGTTCTCGCTCCTCGCTCAGGGTGAGTTCACGGAGGTGGCTGCGAATGGTGGCCTGGTCGATGATGAGGCCGGCCGCGCGGCCGAATGACTCGACGAGTATCTGGTCCTCTTCGCTGAAGGGCTCGCCGTTGAGCCGGTCGGTCAGGTAGAGGTTGCCGAAGACGTGGTCGTCACCGGTCTTCACCGGCACGCCGAGGAAGCTCTTCATGACCGGGTGGTTCGCCGGGAAGCCCGACGACGACTCGTGCGTGGACAGGTCGTCGACGCGAAGCGCGTGGGCGTTGGCGATTATCTCGCCGAGCAGCCCCTCACCGAGCGGGGCCTGGCCGATTCTCGTGCGCGTCGTCTCGTCGATGCCGTAGGTGATGAACTGCGAAAGGCTCTTGCCATTACTCGAGACCACGCCCATCGCGCCGTAGCGCGCTCCCACGAGTTGGGTGGCCGCCTTGACGATGGCCTGGAGGAGGTCGTGCAGGTTCGCGTCGCTCTCGATGAGCAGGATCGCGTCGATGAGCTCGTGGAGTCGTTCGGGATTGTAGATCCGGTGGAACGCCATTCCTAAAACACTCCCACATCCCCCAGGCCCCGTATCGGTCGGCCTACTCGATGCGTTCGCCGACCACCACCGAGAGCGGCAGCGAGATCAGCGCGGCCCCCCGCTCGACGGCCTTGCGCAGCGGGGTCGAGAGCTGCTCCTGCCCGGGGGAGAGCGCGGCCAGGCCCGAGGCCATGACCGACCAGGTCGCCCCGTCGGGTTCGAGCCCGTCAATCTCTACCGACAGCACGTCACCCCGGCGCGCGGCCAGGATGACGGACTCTTCGGAGCTGGCCAACAGGAGGTGGTCGTCGTCGATGACTGCAATCCGAGCTGGGAGGGCGGCGGGCAGGCACCGAACGGAGATGACCACCCTGGCGAGATCGGTGCTATTGAGCAGATTCACGCATGTGTCGCGCGTTAGCGTTGCCCGGTGCTCTGAGTCCCCCTGTTGGGTCATGACAGAAGCATGTACCCTATTCCCCATGACTTCCTAGGGTCTCCGGTCACATTTTGCCCATTTTGCTCCGCCGAATGGGCTTCCGGCGGCCCCGGCGGTACCCGGCTTTTGCGTTCTGGCCAAAATTCGGTAGAATGGTCAGCCGACCTGTTGGAAACCCGACAGGTCCATCCGTGGGGGAGTTTTTGCTCCACCACGCCCCGCAGTGCCGTAACAAGGAGAAAGAACCTGAGCAAGCCAAAGGAAGACGCGTTCACCGTCGAGGGTACCGTCGTCGAGCCCCTGCCGAACGCCATGTTCCGCGTGGAGTTGGAGAACGGTTACACCGTGCTCGCCCACAGCTCGGGCAAGATGCGCATGCACCGCATACGCATCCTGCCGGGCGACAAGGTCCAGGTAGAGATCACGCCGTACGACATGACCCGCGGTCGCATCACCTACCGCTACAAGTAACTCAAGTTCGTCCAAAGTCGAGAAGGAAGAAAAATGAAGGTTCGCGCCAGCGTCAAGCCAATGTGTGAGAAGTGCAAGGTCATCCGCAGGTCGGGTCACGTCCGCGTGATCTGTGAACAACCGCGGCACAAGCAGCGCCAGGGCTAGGAGAGGAAGAATATGGCCCGTATTGCCGGAGTAGACATCCCACGCGAAAAGCGAACGGTGATCGCACTCACGTACATCTTTGGAGTCGGACCTACGACCGCGCAGCAGATCTGCGCGGCGACCGAGGTCGACGAGTCGATCCGCGTCAAGGACCTCTCCGACGCCGACGTCAACAAGATCCGCGCCTACATCGACCAGAACCTCACGGTCGAGGGTGACCGCCGTCGCGACGTGGCCCAGGACATCAAGCGCAAGATGGAGATCAACTGCCTCCAGGGAATCCGTCACCGCAAGGGCCTGCCCGTACGCGGCCAGCGAACCCGTACCAATGCTCGCACCCGCAAGGGTCCAAAGCGCACTGTCGCCGGTAAGAAGAAGGTAACGAAGTAATGGCCAAGCCAACCACCGCCCGCAAGGGCCGTCGCAAGGAACGCAAGAACATCGCCTTCGGTGTCGCGCACATCAAGAGTTCGTTCAACAACACGATCGTGTCGATCAGCGACCCCGAGGGCAACGTCATCGCGTGGGCCTCTTCGGGCAACGTGGGGTTCAAGGGATCGCGCAAGTCGACCCCCTTCGCCGCCCAGCTGGCCGCCGAGAAGTGCGCCCGAGCGGCGATGGAGCACGGCGTCAAGAAGGTCGACGTGCTCGTGCGCGGCCCCGGGTCGGGTCGCGAGACCGCGATCCGCTCGCTCGCCGCGGCCGGCATCGAAGTCGTTGCCATCAAGGACGTCACCCCGCTACCCCACAACGGCTGTCGCCCCAAGAAGCGTCGTCGAGGCTAAGGAAAGAAATGGCTCGTTATACCGGACCCGTTTGCCGACTCTGTCGTCGCGAGCGCACCAAGTTGTACCTGAAGGGTGAGCGTTGCTTCACCATGAAGTGCCCCGTCGCCGAGAACTCGGACCGCCAGACCCGCGCCTTCCCGCCGGGCATGCACGGCCGCGACCGTCAGCGCCAGGGTTCTGAGTACCTGACCCAGCTTCGAGAGAAGCAGAAGACCCGTCGTATCTACGGGATCTTGGAGAAGCAGTTCCGCAACCTCTACGAAGAGGCCAACCGTCGCCCCGGCATCACGGGCACGAACCTGCTCCAGTTCCTCGAGCTGCGCCTCGACAACGTCGCGTACCGCGCCGGCTGGGGGGCTTCGCGCTCCCAGGCCCGCCAGTTCGTGCGCCACGGCCACGTCACCGTGAACGGCAAGCGCGTCACGATCCCCTCGTACCGCGTTCGTCCCGGCGAAGTCGTGGCCCTGAAGAACGTGACCCGCGAGAACTTCAACGTCAAGCGCAACCTTGACGTCTTGGACCGCACTGTCCCGGGCTGGCTCGAGATCGGCGAGAACAGATTCTCCGTGACCGTGCGCGTCGTGCCCCAGCGTGAGCAGATCGACGAATCGATCAGAGAGCAGCTCATCGTCGAGCTGTACTCCAAGTAACCCAAAACTCAAAGACTTAAGGAGTCCCCATGTTGATTATCCAACGACCCACCATCGAGGCGCTCGGCGACGAGCTCAACAACCGCCAGACCTTCGGCATCGGACCGCTCGACCCGGGCTTCGGTCACACGCTGGGCAACTCGCTTCGTCGCACGCTGCTCTCGTCGATTCCCGGTGCCGCGGCGACGCGCGTGAAGTTCGACGCCGTACTCCACGAGTTCGGTGTCATCGAGGGCGTCAAGGAAGACGTGCAGGACATCTGCCTGAACCTGAAGGACCTGCTGCTCATCGTCCACTCCGACGAGCCGGTCATGCTTCGCCTCGACAAGCGCAGCGAAGGCCCCGTCACGGCGGCGGACCTGTCGACGACGGCCGACGTGGAAATCCTGAATCCCGACCTGCACCTGGCGTACCTGACCAACTCCAAGAGCAACCTCAGCTTCGAGCTGACCGTGGAGCGCGGCAAGGGCTACGTCGGCGCCGAAGGAAACAAGGGTTCCTCGACCATCGGTGTCATCCCGCTCGACGCCATCTTCACCCCCGTGCGCCGGGTCAGCTTCGAGATCGAGCCGGTCCGCGTCGAGCAGTCCAAGGACTTCGACCGCCTGGTGATCGAGATCGAGACCGATGGTTCGATCAGCCCCCGGGAGGCCCTCGCCTCGGCCGGCAAGACGCTCGGCGCGCTGGTTGGCCTGATCGGCAGCTTCGACGAGGAGGCTCCGGCCCTGGAGCTCGGCGACGTCGGCTCGGCCCAAGCCGCCGCCAGCGAGCTCGACATCCGCATCGAAGAGCTCGGCCTGACCGAGCGCTCGCGCAACTGCCTGAAGCGCGCCGGCATCAACACCATCGCCCAGCTCGTCAACGCGACCGAGCGCGACCTGACGTCGATCACCAACTTCGGCGCCACGTCGCTGAAGGACGTCAACGACCGCCTCGAAGAGCGCGGCCTCTCACTGCGAATCGAGGACTAAGCATGCGCGGAACTCCTACCAAGGGCAAGCGTTTCGGCGGCAGCAGCGCACACCAGAAGGCGATGATGGGCAACCTCGTCGCCTCCATGATCGCCGCCGAGTCGATCGTTACCACCGAGGCCAAGGCCAAGGCGCTGCGTCCGATCGTCGAGAAGGTCGTGACGGCGGCGAAGAACTCTCCCGAGGGTTCGGTGCACGCCCAGCGCCGCGTCGTCGCGTTCATCCGCGACAAGGACATGACGCACAAGCTCTTCACCGAGATCGCTCCTCGCTACACCGAGCGCCCGGGCGGCTACACGCGCATCTTGAAGCTCGGGCCGCGTCAGGGCGACAACGCCCCGATGGCGCGCATTGAGTTCGTCTGATCCTGCACCAGGCGCCACCCAAAGGTGGCGGCTGGACCTTGCCTATGACGGCAACGGCCTGAGCGGCTTCGCCTATCAACCGGAGTTCGTCACCGTCGTCGGACTGCTGCGCGAGACGCTCGCGCGCACCCTGCGCCTCAGCGAAGAGCCGCTCATCGTGGGCGCCGGGCGCACTGACGCCGGAGTGCACGCCTTCGCCCAGGTGGTCCACGTCGACCTTCCGAACACGTTCTTCCCGAACGACCGGGGCCCGGAGATGGACCGACTGCTCAACTCGCTCAACAAGCAGCTCAGGGGTCGGATCAAGGTCCTCAAGGCCCAGCCGGTCGGCGACGATTTCGACGCCCGCTATTCGGCGACGTGGCGCGAGTACCGCTACCTGGTCCTCGAGTCGACGCCGCCGGCACTCAGCCTCACCGCGGCCTGGTCGTGGTCGGTCAAGGGACCGCTCGACGTCGAGGCCATGAATCGGGCGAGTGCCGACATCATCGGTGCCCACGATTTCCGGGCGTTCTGTCGACGCCCAACGAACGCCGCGCCCGAGCAGCCCCTGGTGCGCAGGATCATCTCGGCGCGCTGGGACCGAGTCTCGGACGAATGGGGCATGGCCCCGGGGGGAGCGCCCGCCGTGCGCTTTGTCATCAGGGGTCAGTCGTTCTGCCACAACCTCGTTCGCTGCCTCGTGTCGACCATGGTCGCCATCGGACACGGTGACCTGTCCGAAAACACCGTGAGAGGCCGCCTGGAGAGCCTAGAACGGGATCATTTGCCCGCACCGGCGCCCGCGGGTGGTCTGAGCCTCATTGGAGTCGGATACGACGAATTTGCCGGCGGGCCCTCAGGTTTTGTAAGGTAGAGAGTCCCTTAGTAGTCCCATCGCGGTGACTGTCCTAAAGATCGCTGAAGGAAGAATTGTGCGTACCTATACACCAAAGGCCAATGACATCACGCGTGAGTGGCTCGTCATCGACGCCGAGGGCCTGGTGCTCGGGCGCGTCGCGACGGTTGCCGCCACGTTGCTGCGCGGCAAGCACCGCACCTTCTTCGCGCCACACCTCGACGTGGGCGACAACGTCATCATCGTCAACGCGGACAAGATCGTCGTGACGGCCAACAAGGCCGCTCAGAACTTCGCCTACCACCACTCGGGCTACCCGGGCGGCCTGCGCGCGACGTCGTGGAAGACGCTGCTCGAGAACGACCCCGCGAAGCTCGTCTTCGACGCGGTCAGGGGCATGGTCCCGAAGAACCGCCTGGGCCGCGCCCAGATGGACAAGCTCTTCGTCTACGCCGGTCCCGAACACCCCCACGCAGCACAGCAGCCTACGAAGTACGACACCTCGGCAATCCGCCGCGGTTAAGAGGAGAACAGTCCGTGTCATCACCGCTCACTCAAACAACCGGTCGCCGCAAGGAAGCCGTGGCTCGCGTTCGTCTCCGTCCCGGTACCGGCACGATCACCATCAACTCTCGCGCCTTCGACAACTACTTCACGTCGGCGACCCATCGCCAGATGGTGATGGAGCCGCTTCGCCTGATTGACGCGCAGCAGACCTACGACATCGACGCCACCATCGAGGGCGGCGGCGTGGCCGGACAGGCCGGCGCCCTGCGCCTGGGCATCTCGCGCTCGCTGCTCGAGATCGACGAGAACGTCCGCCCGGCGCTCAAGAAGGCCGGGCTCCTGACTCGTGACTCGCGCAAGAAGGAGACCAAGAAGTACGGTCTCAAGAAGGCGCGCAAGGCTCCTCAGTACTCGAAGCGTTAATGTCCATGGCCGTGCGCTTCGGCACGGATGGTATCCGCGGGCGGGTTCCCGACGAGATCACCATCGACGTGGCCTACCGCCTGGGCCGGGCCGTCGCGAGCGTTTTCGATGCTCCGGTCTTCGTCGGCTACGACACGCGTGAAAGCTCGCCCCAGCTCGCGGCGGCGGTCCTGGCGGGACTGGCGGACGGGGGGGCGCACGGGACTAATCTCGGATACTTCACCACGCCCGGCGTCGCGGTGATCGCCAAGCAGCGCGGTGGCGTCGGCGTGGTGGTGTCGGCGTCGCATAACCCCTACCTCGACAACGGGCTGAAGGTCCTCGGACCCGGTGGCGGCAAGCTGGACCACGCCACGGAGGAAGCGGTTGCCCGTGCGCTCAATGACGCGCAGCAGGCCCCCGCGGAGTCGTTCGAGGAGCCGGCCGTCGACGAGACGGCCGAGCACGACTACGCTGCGCACCTGCGTGAGCTCGTGCCTGGCGACTTCTCGTCGCTGCACCTGGTGCTCGACTGTGCCAACGGCGCCGCGTCGCACGTGGCCCAGGAGCTCTTCGCCGCGACTGGCGCGCGCCTCACGATGATGCACAACACCCCCAACGGACGCAATATCAACGAGAACTGTGGATCGACCCACGTCGACGACATCGTGGCCAAGGTCCTCGAACTCGGTGCCGACCTCGGCCTCGCCTTCGACGGCGACGCCGACCGCCTCATTGCCGTGGACGGCGAGGGAGCCGTCCGTGACGGCGACGACCTCATGACGCTCTTCGCACTGGACTTCGCGTCGCGCGACATGCTCGGCGGCGGGCTGGTGATCACGTCGATGAGCAATCTCGGCCTGCGCCGGGCGCTTTCGGGCGCGAACGTCGACATCGTCGAGACCGACGTGGGTGACCGCAACGTGCTGCTGGCCCTGGAGGAGAAGGCGTGGCGCTTCGGCGGCGAGCAGTCGGGCCACCTGATCTTCCGCGAGCTCAGCCCGACGGGCGACGGGCTCTTGACTGGGCTGCTGCTCTGCGATCTCGTCATGCGCGGCGGCCCCCTGGCCGACCAGGCGTCGGCGGCGTGGTCACGCGTCCCCCAGGCCATCATCAACGTGGCGCGCGACCGCTACGACGACGCGGGCGTGCACCGAGTGTTCGACGAGCTGCGCGAGCGCTTCGCAGTCAGCGACTCCGACGTGCGACTCCTGATTCGTCCCTCGGGGACCGAACCGGTGATTCGCGTCATGGTCGAGGCACTCGACGGGGCGTTCGTCGACGAGTTCATCCGACGGCTGGCGAGCCTGTTCAACGTCTAGGGCCTCTCGAGCGGCGGAATGGCTGCGAGTAGGCTGGCGTCATGTGCGGCATCATCGGGGTCGTAGGATCCAACGACACCCTCGGGACACTGCTCCAAGGACTCGCCCGTCTGGAGTACCGGGGCTACGACTCGGCCGGGATCGCCCTCGTGCGGCCTGGCCAGACCTGGCGCGCGCGTTGCGCCTCGGGCACGGAGTCGGTCGCCGCACTGCGCGTCGAATGCGAGGACGCGCCCACAGGATTCCGCTCGGGCATCGGCCACACCCGCTGGGCCACCCACGGGGCACCCGAGGCGCAGAACGCCCACCCCCACCTCGACTGCTCGGGGGCCATCGCCATCATCCACAACGGCATCATCGAGAACCACACCGAGCTGCGCGGGCAGCTCGAGGCCAAGGGTCACATCTTCTCCTCGGTGACGGACTCCGAGGTGCTCGCGCACCTCGTTGAGGAGTCGAGGGCCGCGGGGCTCGACCTCATGGAGGCGGTGCGCGCCAGCCTCCTAGTGGTTCGCGGGGCGTTCGCGCTCGCGGTGATGGACGCCAACGAGGCCGACGTCATCGTGGCGGCGCGGCGCATCTCACCGCTGGTCGTCGGCACCGCGCCGGGCGTGACCTACATCGCCAGCGACGTGCCGGCGATCCTGGACCGAGCGTCGGCCTTCTACGCGGTGGACGACGACGAGGTGGTCCGCCTCGCACCCGAGGGCTTCCGTGTGATCGACCTCGAGGGTGTGCCGGTGCGCCTGCATCAGCTGACGATCGACTGGAACCTGGAGACCGCCGAGAAGGGCGGATACGACGACTTCATGACCAAGGAGATCAACGAGCAGCCCGACGCCCTGCGCGCGACGCTGCTCGACCGGCGCCGGCGCGACGGGACCATCACCTTCGACGAGATGCGCATCAGCGACGACGAGCTGCGCGACGTCAAGCGCGTCGTGCTGGTGGCGGCCGGCACCTCGCACCACGCGGCCCTGGTCGCGAAGTACGCCCTCGAGCGATGGGCGAGGATCGGCGTCGACGTCGACATCGCCAGCGAGTACCGCTACCGCGACCCGATCGTGGAGATCGGCACGCTGGTCATCGGGGTCTCGCAGAGCGGCGAGACGATCGACACCATCCAGGCCATGCGCGAGGCGAAGCGTCGCGGCGCGCGGGTGATCGCCATCTCCAACATCGTCGACTCATCGCTGGCCCGGGAGGCCGACGCGGTGATCTACACCCGCGCGGGGCTCGAGGTGTCCGTCGCGTCGACCAAGGCGTTCGTCGCCCAGGTCGCCGCGCTCGAGCTGCTGGCGCTTCGCCTGGCCCAGCTGCGCGCGACGCTGCCGCCCGACGACATCGACGCGCTCTTCCTGGGGCTCAAGGCCGTGGGAGCCCAGGTCAAGACGACCCTCGAGCGCAGGTCGGCGGTGGCCCAGGTGGCCGCTGAGCTGATCGGCGCGCGCGACTTCTTCTTCATCGGCCGTCACGTGGGCTATCCGACGGCCCTGGAGGGCGCGCTCAAGCTGAAGGAGCTGTCGTACCTGCACGCCGAGGGATACCCGGCGGGCGAGCTCAAGCACGGTCCCCTGGCGCTCATCGAGCCCGGCGTCGTGGTGGTCGCCGTGGTGACCGATCGCGCGATGCGCGAGAAGATACTGTCCAACCTCGCCGAGGTGAAGGCCCGCGGCGCCACCGTGGTGGTCGTGGCGACCGATGACGACGAGGCGATCGGGGCCGTGGCCGACTACGTCCTGCGCGTGCCGGCCACCGAGCCGATGTTCAGCCCGATGGTCGACATCGTGCCGCTGCAGATCTTCGCGTACTCCATGGCGCGAGGGCTGGGCCGCAACGTCGATCGTCCGCGCAACCTGGCCAAGACCGTGACGGTCGAGTAGTGGCGACCGTCGGCGTCGGTGTCGATGTCGTCGACGTGGCCCGGTTCACCCTGGCCCTGCAGCGCCGCCCCGCCCTGGCCGAGCGCCTCTTCACCGAGCGCGAGCGCAGCGACGCCCACGTTCGCCCCGAGCGACTGGCGGCCCGCTTCGCGGCGAAGGAAGCGGTGCTGAAGACCATGGGCGTCGGCATCGGTGCCGTACCCTGGAAGTCCATCGAAATCCGCCGCGCCCCGAGCGGCGCCCCGAGCGTGACGCTGCACGGCCCGGCGGCGGCGCTGGCCGCACGCCGCGGCGTCGATGAGCTGCACGTCTCGATGACCCACACCTCGCTGACGGCGGCGGCGATCGTGGTCGGGAGTTCGAGCGAGCGCCGCGATGCCGGTTGAGGGTGTTCGGCGGCCGGCGTGGGCCGAGATCTCCGCGTCGGCCCTCGCCCACAACGTCGCCGCGCTGAAGTCCGTCCTCGGCGACACGCTGCTGTGCGCGGTGGTGAAGGCCAACGCCTACGGCCACGGCGCCCAACTCGCCGCCAAGGCGATGCTCGACGGCGGGGCCGACTCCCTGGCGGTCGCCATCGTCGACGAGGGAATCGAACTGCGCGGCAGCGGCGTGTCGGCGCCGATCCTGCTGCTCGCCGAGATCCCCCCCGAGACGATCCCCGATGCCCTCAGCCATTCGCTCACCCTGACCATCGGTTCGCTCGAAGGCGCCCGCGCGGCCGTGGCCGCGGCGAAGAAGCTCGGCGGCCTGCATCGTGTGCACGTCAAACTCGACACCGGAATGGGTCGCATGGGCGTCACGCCTGATGCCATCGACGACGTCGTTGACGTGCTGATCGCGTCGCCGCAGATCGACTTCGAGGGCCTCTACACGCACTTCAGCGTCGCCGACGGGTCCAGCGCCCAGGACCGCGCCTTCACGCGCGCCCAGATCGAGCGGTTCAATGAAGTGGTCGCTCACCTGAAGGCGCGGGGCGTCACGCCCAGAATCCTGCACACGGCCAACAGCGCCGGCGCGCTCGGCTACCCCGAGTCGCGCCAGTCGATGGCCCGCATCGGCCTCGCCCTCTACGGTTACCTGCCCGAGGGCTGGCTCTCGAGCGCGCTCGAGGAGAAGGGATTCACCCTCGAGACGGCCCTGACCCTGCGCGCGCAGGTGGTGGCCGTGCGGCGCCTCGAGGCCGGTGATCGGCCGAGCTACGGACGGCGCCGGGCCCTGGCCCACGCCGCGACCGTGGCCACGGTGCCCTTCGGCTACGCCGATGGCTATCCCCGGCGGCTCTTCGACGCCGGCGCCGACGTGCTGATCAACGAGAAGCGATATCCCCTCGCGGGCAACGTGACGATGGATCAGCTGCTGGTCGACTGCGACGACGACGAGGTGAGGCCCGGCGACGACGTGGTGCTGCTCGGCCGCCAGGGTGATCAGGAGATCACCGCCGAGGAGTGGGCGCGCCGCGCCGACACCATCACGTGGGAGATCCTCTGCGGCATCGGCGCCCGGGTGCCCCGCGTGCTCGTGGGCTGAGCCGTGCTCGATCGGATCGAACTCTCGTCGTGCACGCGCTGCGCACTGTCGAGGACCCGACAGCGCGTCGTCATCGGGTCCGGCCCCCAGGGCCCCGCGCTGATGGTGGTGGGCGAGGCGCCTGGGCGCACCGAGGACGAGGGAGGCGAGCCCTTCATCGGGCCGAGCGGGCAGCTGCTCTTTCGCCTGCTCGAAGAGGAGGTGGGTCTCACGCGCGCGCAGTGCTTCGTCACGAACGTGGTGAAGTGCCGCCCCCCGAACAACCGGGCGCCGAAGCGCGAGGAGCTCGAGGCCTGCCGTCCCTGGTTCGACGCCCAGCTCGATGACGTCAGGCCCGGGGCGGTCCTGGCCCTGGGCAACACCGCGGCCCGTTCGGTCTTCGGCTACGAGCGCGGCATCGGCACCACCCACGGCCTGGTCGTGCGGCTCGCCGGCGGACCGGGTTTGGCGACCTACCACCCCGCCGCGGCGCTGCGCGGTGGGTCCCGCGTGGTCGAAGTGATGCGCGCGGACCTGCGGATCCTCAAGTCGCTGGTGGCGCCGTCGTGAGCTGGCAGCGCTACTGCGCCAGCGCGCCCGACGCCATGAGGGCGGGCGAGGAGTTCGCCGACGTGCTCGAGTGCGGCGACATGGTCCTGCTCTCGGGCCCGCTCGGAGCCGGCAAGACGACGTTCACCAAGGGCGTGGCCAAGGGCCTCGGGGTCGTCGAGCGCGTCACCAGTCCGACCTTCACCATGGTGCGCCCGCACCGGTGCCACAACGATCGGGGGATCGAGACGCTCCACCACGCTGACGTCTACCGCGTGGAGACCCTCGGCGAGGTGCTGGACCTGGCCCTGGGCGAGCTGGTCGAGGAGTCCGGAGTCGCCGTGGTGGAGTGGGGCGAGCTCGGGGCGTCGGTCTTCGGACGCGTCGTCATGACCGTTCGCTTCGACATCGACGACGACGAGGGCCGCCTGCTGAGCGTCGACGGGCCGCTGGCCGAGGAGCGGGCCGGCGCGCTCGATGAGTGGGTCGCCCGGTGAACCTCCTGGCGATCGAAACGGCGACACCGGCCTGCGGCGTTGGGGTGCGCACCAGCGGCGGGGTCGAACTCACCCGGGTCGTCGACGAGAACCGCCGCCACACCGAGGTGCTCACGCTGGCCATGGCCGAGCTTCTGGGCGAGTGCGGGCTGCGTCCGCGCGACATCGGGCGCGTCGTGGTGGACCGCGGACCCGGCCTGTTCACCGGACTGAGGGTGGGCATCGCGACGGCCAGCGCCTTCGCCCAGGCGCTCGGTTGCGGCCTCGTGGGCGTCACGTCGCTCGAGCTGCTGGCGCACGGCGCGCACGGCGCCGGCGTGCGAGGCACGCTCGTGGCTGGCGTGGACGGGCGCCGGGGGGAGGTCTTCGTCCAGACCTTCGCCCTCGCCGAGGCGCTCGTGGCGACGAGCCGGCCTGCGGTGGCGGTGGCGCGCGACGTGGTGATCCAGTGGGCGACCAACGGCGACCCCGTGACCTTCACCGGCGACGGGGTCGAGCGCTACGCGCAGGACTTCGGCGCGGTGCCCAACGGGCACGTCTTCGTCCAGACGGTGCCCCCGGTGCACGAGGCGCTGGCTCTGGGCTTGCGTCGAGCCGTAGAGACGTCGATCACACCGCTCTACCTGCGCGAGGCCGACGCGGTGGCGAACTTCACGACGCGAGAGCGACCCCGGTGAGTTCGTGGTCGATTCGACTGGCGAACCGGCGCGACGTGGGCGAGCTGCTGGCGCTCGAGGAAGCCCAGTTCCCCGAACCCTGGACCCGGGGGATGTTGCTCGACGAGATCACCAACACCGCGACGCGCCGTTACACGGTGGCCGTGCAGGAGATGAAGATCATTGGCTATCTGGGCGTGATGTTCGTGATGGACGAGTTGCACATCAACACCCTAGGCACGTTGCCCGGCCACGAGGGGCGCGGGGTCGCCAGTTCGCTGATGGACGACGCGTGGCGCGATGCTCTAGAGCGCGGGGTCATCCGGGCGACCCTCGAAGTGGCCACGTCGAACACGCGGGCCCAGACGTTCTACTACCGCTACGGCTTCATGCCGGTTGGCGTGCGCAAGAACTACTACGAGCGCACCCACGAGGATGCGCTGGTGCTGTGGGCCGACGTGGGCGCGCGTCCCGAGGCTCCGGCCGGCTCCTAGCCCCACGTCGGACGAACCCGCCCAGAGCACGCGCACGACGTTCCTGACGAGGTCCCCGATGAGCTCGACGGCCGCGTCGAGGACTTGGGCGAGTACGCCGCCTCGACCCGGTTATCGCGCTCGCGCGGGGCGGACCTACGCTTGGGGGTATGGCGATGGTTCTGGGCATCGAGACGAGCTGCGACGAGACCGCGGCCGCGGTGGTCGACGCTGACTTCCACGTCATCTCGTCGATCGTCGAGTCGTCGATCGACCAGCACCGTGCCTTCGGCGGGGTCGTGCCCGAGCTCGCCGGCCGGGCGCACGTGACCACCATCGGGCCGGTGGTGAACCGCGCGCTGGTCGAGGCCGGCCTCGATCCCCACGATCCCGAGATCGACGGGATTGCCGTCACCAGCGGACCGGGCCTCATCGGGTCGCTGCTCGTGGGGCTCTCGGCCGCCAAGGCCTACGCCTTGGCGTGGGGCCTGCCGTTCGTCGGGGTGAACCACCTCGAGGGACACCTTTTCGCGCCGCTGCTCGAGCAGCCCGGCCTCGAGTGGCCGCTGCTCACCCTGCTGGTGTCGGGCGGGCACAGCATGATCGTCCTGCAGAGCGGCCCTGGCCAGCACGAGGTGCTCGGCGAGACCATCGACGACGCGGCCGGCGAGGCGTACGACAAGGTGGCGCGCTGGCTCGGACTGGGCTACCCCGGCGGACCCGAGATCGACCTGCTGGCCCAGCAGGGTACCGCGGGCTCGCTGAAGCTGCCGGTCTCCATGACCGGCCCGGACCTCGACTTCTCGTTCTCGGGCCTGAAGACGGCCGTCGTGCGAGCGACCCAGAGGCACGGCGACGTCGCGCTGGCCGACGTCGCGGCGTCGTTCCAGCGCGCGGTGTGCGAGCAGCTGCTGCGTAAGTTGCGCAGCGCGATGGAGGCCCACGACGTCAAGGGCGTCGCGCTGGCCGGCGGGGTCGCGGCGAACTCGGCCCTGCGAGCGGGCGTGGAGCAACTGGCCCGCGACTTCGCCGTCGTGGCCCACCTGCCCACGTTGGAGATGTGCACCGACAACGCGGCGATGATCGCCGCGGCCGGGCTGTACCGACTCGGCGCCGGCGCCGCGAGCTCCCTGGGGCTGTCGGCCGACCCGAACTGGCAACTATCGGAGGTCTGATGAGTGATCACTGGCTACCACTGCACGTCGCGGACTGCGACCCCGATCCCTTCGTCCAGTTCCGCACGTGGTTCGACGAGGCCGAGCCCGAGATGAACGAGCGCGAGGCCGTCGCGCTGGTGACCGCGACCCTCGACGGCCACCCGAGCGCGCGGATGGTGCTGCTGCGCCACGTCGGCAACGACTCGTTCGGCTGGTTCACGAACTACGAGTCGCGCAAGGGCCACGACCTCGAGGCGAACCACCACGCCGCGCTGCTGTGGTACTGCGAGTCGCTGGGCCGCCAGATTCGCATCGAGGGCACCGTCGCCAAGATGAGCGACGCCCAGTCCGATGCGTACTTCAGCTCCCGGGCCCGGGGCCACCAGATCGGCGCCCACGCCAGCCACCAGAGCGAGCCGCTGGTCAGCCGCCAGGAGATCGAGGACCGCGTTCGCGAGCTCGAAGCCCGGTTCGAGGGTGTCGAGGTTCCGCGACCCGAGTACTGGGGCGGCTATCTGCTCACGCCGACGTTCTTCGAGTTCTGGCAGCACCGCGAGGACCGGCTGCACGACCGGGTGTTCTACACGTCCGATCACCATGCCTGGAGCCGGGAGCGCCACTCGCCCTAAGAGCCGAGGCGTAAGTCCCCGGGCGGGGAGGCACTTCCCAGTGCCGGGCTCCTTTTGGCACTCCAAGCTGTAGGCTGCTAAATTGGCAGTCAAGAGTTCCGAGTGCTAATCGCCCAGGAGGCAATACAACATGAATCTGCACCCCCTAGAAGACCGCATCGTGGTCCGTCCCAACGTTGCCGAGGCCACCACGGCTTCCGGTCTCGTCATCCCCGACACCGCCAAGGAGAAGCCCCAGCAGGGTGAGGTCCTCGCCACCGGTCCCGGTCGTCGCACCGAGAACTCCGGCGAGCTGATCCCCACGGGCGTCAGCGTCGGCGACACGGTCGTCTACTCGAAGTACGGCGGCACCGAGATCACCGTAGACGGCGAGGACCTGTTGATCCTCTCCAGCCGCGACGTTCTCGCCACCATCTCCAAGTAGTCGTCGTGGCGGCTCCGTCGCCACTCCCTATCTAGACAAGGAAGACATATGTCGAAGTTGCTCAAATTTGATGAAGAGGCCCGCCGCGGGCTCGAGGCCGGCGTGGACAAGCTGGCCAACGCGGTGAAGGTCACGCTCGGCCCCAAGGGCCGCAACGTGGTCATCGGCAAGAAGTTCGGTGCCCCCACGATCACCAACGACGGTGTCTCGATCGCTCGCGAGATCGAGCTCGAGGACCCGTTCGAGAACATGGGCGCCCAGCTCGTGAAGGAAGTCGCCACCAAGACCAACGACGTGGCCGGCGACGGCACCACGACGGCGACGGTCCTGGCCCAGGCGCTGATCAAGGAAGGTCTGCGCAACGTCGCGGCCGGCGCGAATCCGGCGGGCCTGAAGCGCGGCATCGAGAAGGCCGTCAAGGTCGTCGTCGATTCGATCAAGGACCAGGCCCAGGACGTCTCGGACAAGACCCAGATCGCCCAGGTCGCGACCATCTCCGCCGCTGATTCGTCGATCGGCGACGTCATCGCCGACGCGATCGACAAGGTCGGCAAGGACGGCACGGTGACGGTCGAGGAGTCCAACACGTTCGGCCTCGAGCTCGAGCTGACCGAAGGCATGCAGTTCGACAAGGGCTACCTGTCGCCTTACTTCGTCACCGACCCCGAGCGACAGGAGGCGGTCCTCGAAGACGCCTACATCATGTTCACCAGCTCAAAGATCTCCGCCGTGCACGACCTCGTGCCGGTGCTCGAGAAGGTCATGCAGTCGGGCAAGGCGCTCTTGATCGTCGCCGAGGACGTCGAGGGCGAAGCCCTCGCGACGCTCGTCGTGAACAAGATCCGCGGGACCTTCACCTCCGTGGCCGTCAAGGCCCCGGGCTTCGGTGAGCGCCGCAAGGCCATGCTCCAGGACATGGCGATCCTCACCGGCGGCACCGTGATCTCCGAGGAGATCGGGCTCAAGCTCGACACCGCGACGGTGGACCTGCTCGGGCGCGCTCGTCGCATCGTCGTCACCAAGGACGCCACGACGCTCGTCGACGGCGCCGGAACGACCGCTGACGTCGCGGGACGGGTCGCCCAGCTCAAGCGTGAGATCGAGGACACCGACTCCGACTGGGACCGCGAGAAGCTCCAGGAGCGCCTCGCCAAGCTCGCCGGTGGCGTGGCGGTCGTGAAGGTCGGCGCCGCAACCGAGATCGAGCTCAAGGAGAAGAAGCACCGCATCGAGGACGCGCTCAGCGCCACTCGCGCGGCGATCGACGAGGGGATCGTCGCCGGTGGCGGCACCGCGCTCGTTCGCTCGCGGGTCTCGGTCGAGAAGCTGATCAAGACGCTGAGCGGTGACGAGGCGACCGGTGCACGCATCGTGGCGAGCGCGCTCGACGCGCCGCTGCGCCACATCGCCGCGAACGCCGGCTACGAGGGCGCCGTCAAGGTGCGCGAAGTGGCCGACGCCAAGGGTTCCTTCGGTCTCAACGCCGCGACGGGCGAGCTCGTCGACCTCGTGAAGGCCGGCGTCATCGACCCCGCCAAGGTGACCCGCTCGGCGCTGCAGAACGCGGCATCGATCGCGGCCCTGCTGCTGACCACCGAAGCCATCGTGGCCGACAAGCCCGAGCCGGCCGGTGCCGGCGGCGGCGGCGGCGACATGGGCGGCATGGGCGGCATGGGCGGGATGATGTAACCGCTGCTCGCGCAGCTTTCGAGAACCCGGGCCGCTACGGCCCGGGTTCTTCTTTGCACGCTGGCGTCGGCCGGGTCGCGCTCGAGACGGTCAGAGGGTGGCGCGCAGGCGCGTGATGACGTCGTCGACCACGCCGCTGGTCGAGGCCTCGCCGGCGAGATCGAACGTCCTCACCCCTTGGAGGGCGCCCTCGAGCGTCGCCGAGCGCAGCCTCTTGCCCGCGACGTGGTAGCGCGCGTCGCCGAGGTGGATGGCGGCCTGGTCGAGCAGCGCCGCTCCGGCGAGCAGCATGGCCATGGGGTTGGCGACGTTCTTGCCCTCGAGCGAAGGGGCCGTGCCGTGCGGCGCCTCGGCCATGGCGACCTGGGGGTGTAGGTCCTCGTCGAGCGACATCAGCACGGACTCGGCCCCGGCGATGGATCCGAACATGGCCAGCACGAGGTCACTGAGGCAGTCGCCGTCGCGGTTCAGCGCCGGGATGACCAGGGTCTGGTCGTGGATGTCGGTCAGCAGCCCGGCGTAGGCGGCGTCGATGAGCGTCGGGCGGTATCCGACGTGGGGGTGGCGCGCGAACGCGGCGTCCATCTCCTCCTTGAGCATGCCCTCGTAGGTGGGCGAGACCGTCCACTTCGGGCCGCCGTAAACGATCCCGTCGTGCTCCTCGGCGGCCTGGAAGGCGTACTCGGCGACGAGGCGGCAGTTGGAGCGCTCGATGCGCTCGGTGCGCCAGGCAACCTCGCCCGCCCCGCCCGGCTCTCCGGTGCGTCCCTCCTCGGCGCCGTAGGCGTCGCCGACCGCCAGTCGAACGACGATGATCGGCTGGCTCGCGGCCACGGTCGGCGCGACACCGGGTATCCGCCGTCCGGTGCGAACGATGATCGACCCTCCGATGCCTTCGCGCAGGATCCGGTTCGGCGAGCCGACGCCGCCGATCTCGGGAGGGGTCACCGTCGCGGCCTTCAGACCGAGACCGGACTCGACCATCGCGAGGGCGGCCTCGCGCACGATGTCGTTGTTCGTTCGTCGCCGGTTCTCGAGCGAGAGGTCGTAGTGGACGAGTTCGATCGGCACGCCCAGCAGCTCGGGGGTCATCGCCCGCAGCGCCTCCAGGAGCAACTCCTGTCCGGTCTGGTCGCCGTCACAGACAATGATGGTTGCGCGGGAGTAGGTCATGGCCCATTCTCTCACAACCGAATTCCGGCCAGAGACCGGACGGCGGCCGCTCAGGCCGAGCGCCCCGCAGCGCCGGGTGGAACTAACGCGTCAGCTGTTCGCCGGGTTGATCCTGGTCGGCGGACGTCCAGTCTCCTGGTTCCAGCAACGCTCCCGGAGACCCCACGCCGATCTCGCCCATGGCGATCTCGCCCGCCCCGGCAATCCCTTCCTCGATGTCCTCGCCCATGGTGTGGAACACCTGGGACTGGCCGGCGCCGCGCATCCACGAGAACACCGCACCCAGGAAGCAGACCAGGGCGGCCAGAATGAAGGCCATGCGCAGTCCGTGGCCGAAGGGCCCGGCGATCAGACCCGGGAAGAACCCACGGCCGAGCAGGACGGTGGAGTGCACGCCGGGTGAGGCGAGCACGGAGGGGCTGATCATCTCCTTGATGGGGTTGATACCGAGGAAGGCCGCGAAGAGGCTGCCGATCGGCGGCACGTGCGACGCGGCCTGCGCCGCGGCGAGCGGCACGCCCTGGCCGGTGAGGCCCTTCAGGAGGGCCTGGGGCAGCCTCGCCGACAGCCCGAAGGTGATGACCGTGAAGAAGAATCCCATCGAGAGCACGGCCGCCGAGTTCTGGAACGTGTTGAGCATGCCGCTGCCGGCGCCACGTTGATTGAGCGGAAGGCTGTTCATCACCGCGCTGGTGTTCGGTGCGGCGAAGAGGCCCATCGAGAAGCCGACCATCAGGATCAGGAAGGCGAAGACCGGATACGAGAAGTCCATGGGCAGCTCGGTGAGTCCGATCAGGCTGAGCCCCGCGAGCACGAGGCCGAGCGTGGCGAAGGGCCGCGGTCCGTGCCGGTCGGCGAGGCGACCGGCGAGCGGCCCCGAAAGGAAGAAGCCGACGGTCAGCGGGACCATGTAGATGCCCGCCCACAGCGGCGTGCGGCTGAAGCTGTAGCCGTGCATCGGCAGCCAGACGCCCTGGAGCCAGATGATCAGGATGAACTGGAGGCCGCCTCGAGCCAGCGCGAGCATCAGGCCAGCCAGGTTCCCCATGGTGAAGGACCGGCTCTTGAAGAGGTCCAGGTGGAACATCGGATCGGTGGTGTGGAGTTCGACGACGACGAATGCCACCAGGATCGCCAGGCCGCCGAAGAGGCAGGACAGTACCAAGGGGCTGGACCAGCCCATGGTGTGCCCGCCGTAGGGCTGGAGGCCGTAGACGATCCCCGTCAGCACCGCGATCAGGCCAACGGCGAAGGTGACGTTGCCGGTCCAGTCGATCCGGGCCTTGTGGCGGCGACCGTTGTCGCGCAGGCGCAGGTGGGCCCAGACCGTTCCGAAGAGGCCGAAGGGCACCGACACCAGGAACACCAGGCGCCATTCGAGGGGTGCCAGGACGCCGCCGAGAATCAGCCCGAGGAAGGAGCCGCCGATCGCGGCCACACCGTTGATGCCCAGGGCGAAGCCCCGCTCGTTGACGGGGAAGGCGTCGGTGATGATTGCGTTGGAGTTCGCGAAGAGGAACGCCCCGCCGACTCCTTGACCCACCCGCATCACGATGATCCACATCGCGGCGGCCGGTCCGGTCATCCACGTCACGGCCAGCAGGACCGAGAAGAGGGTGAAGATCGCGAAACCCAGCGTGTACATCCTCACGCGCCCGAATATGTCGCCGACGCGTCCGAGGCTCACCACCAGCACCGAGGTGACGAGCAGGAAGCCCATCAGGATCCACAGGAAGTAGGTCGTGTTGCCGGGGGCCAGGGGGTTGAGCTTGATGCCGCGGAAGATGTCGGGCAGGGCGATCAGCAGGATGGAGCCGTTGATCGTGGCCATGAGAATGCCGATCGTCGTGTTCGACAGGGCGATCCACTTGTAGTGCAGCGACCGGCCCTCGGGGGCCAGGGTCTCGGTGGACATCGCGGTTCTCCTCGGCTCCAACCCGGCTCGCACGGGGGCAAGGGGCGGAATTACTAGTTAGTTACTGACAACTAACTATATGCTAGACGACGTGAAGAGTTCTCCGGACAATCCAGCCAAACTTCTGGCGCGCCGCCAGGCGCGCAGGGACCCCGTGCGCGAGGCGACCGGACTTCGCGTTGCCCTGGTACGTCTCCACCGGCAGCTTCGCTCGCACTCTGTAGTCGGCCTCACCCCTTCGCAGGGGTCGGCCCTGGCGCGTATCGAGCAGCTCGGGCCGCTGCGCCTGGGGATGCTCGCCGAGGCCGAGGGCACGACGGCCGCGACGATGTGCAAGGTCATCGACAGCCTGGAGGAGCGCACGCTGATCGAGCGGGTGGCCGATCCCCAGGACGGACGGGCCAGCCTCATCCAGCTCGGCGCGCAGGGCGGCGCGCTGCTGAGCGAGCTGCGCCAGCGCAGCACCGAGGCGCTGCGCGCCGCGATGGGCGAGATGACGGCGGCAGACCGCGAGACCATTTCGCGCGCGATACCGGTGCTCGAGCGCCTGAGCGAACTCCTGAGCCGGGTCGAGCGCTAGCCCCGGAGACGTCTCTTCGTCGAGGCGGTGGCTAGACGCTCGGCGCCTCTTCGGTCGCCTCGACCGCGAGGTGGGGGACCACCCGATTGAGCCACTTGGGCATCCACCAGTTGGCCCTTCCGAAAGCGTGCATCAGTGACGGGACCAGCACGGTGCGCAGTATGAAGGCGTCCATGAGGACCGCGCCGCCCAGGCCTATGCCGAACTCGGCGATGATCCGCTGGCCGCCGAAGGCGAACGAGAAGAACACGCAGATCATGATCAGCGCCGCGGCGGTGATCACCCGTCCGGTGTTCGCCTGGCCGCGGACGATCGCTTCCTCGTTGTCGTTGGTGTTCAGCCACTCCTCGTGCATGCGAGACACCAGGAAGACCTGGTAGTCCATCGAGAGTCCGAAGAGGATCGCGAGCATGATGACGGGTAGGAAGGACTCCACGGGCCCAGACCCCGCGCCGATGAGCGAACTGCCCCATCCCCACTGGAAGACCGCAACGACCAGACCGAACGAAGCCGCCGCCGCGAGGAGGTTCATCACCGCGGCGGTGAGCGGGATCAGCACGCTGCGAAAGGCGACCATCAGCAGGAGGCAGCCCAGCAGCACAATCACGCCGATGAAGAGCGGGAGCTTGGACGTGAGCACCGTGGCGAAGTCGGCGAAGATCGCCGTGATGCCACCGACGTAGATCGTGGTGTGGCTCGACGCCGTGACCTCGGGGATGTACTTGTCGCGCAGGGTGTTGATGAGCGTGTCCGTCGCGGTCGCCTGTGGGCTCGTGGTGGGCACGACCGTGATGAGGCCGACGGTCCCCGCGGGGTTGGTGATCAGCGGCTCCACCGCGGCGATGCCGGGCTTGCCGACGAGCAGCGAGTCCAGGGCGCCCATCGCCGCCTTGTCGGACGGCGAGTTGATGGCGCCGACCACGGTGAGCGGGCCGTTGAAGCCCGGTCCGAATCCCTGGGCCAGCAGGTCGTAGGCGTGGCGGGTCGTCGAACTCGGGGGGTTCGATCCCTGGTCCGAGCTGCCCAGGTGCAGGGAGAAGTAGGGGACCGTCATCGTGAGGATGACCAGCAGGGCCGCGATCGACAGCACCCGCGGGTGGCGCGACACGAACTGCGCCCAGCGCTGCCAGGGGCCTTGGGTCACGACCGGCTCGGGGCCGTTCGTCGCGAGCGAGCGCCGCTCCTTGCGGCTCAGCACCCGGAACTTCTGGAATCCGAGCAGCGCGGGCAGCAGGGTCATCGAGGCCAGCACGGTGATCGCGACGGTGATGGACGCCGCGATGGCGACGCCGTTGAGGAAGGAGAGCCGCAGCACGAGCATGCCGAGCAGCGCCACGCAGACGGTCGATCCGGCGAACAGGACTGCACGGCCCGAGGTGTTGATGGCCGTGACGATCGAATCCTCGACGCTCAGGCCCCGCTTCAGGCCCTGACGGCTGCGCGTCACGATGAACAGGGCGTAGTCGATCCCGACACCCAGGCCTATGAGCGAACCAAGTATGGGCGCGAACTGCGCGATCGCGAGGCCGTGGCTGAGGAGCGTCGTCGCCGCCAGGGCGATGCCGAGCGCGAACAGCGCGACCCCGAGCGGCAGCAGCATGGCGAGCACCGAGCCGAAGGCGAGCAGCAGCACGACGGCGGCGGCGAGCAGGCCGAAGATCTCACCGGGACTGCCCGATGGCGTGTCCAGCTGCCCGAAGGCGTTGCCGCCGAACTCGACGTCGAGCGACGCCGAGCGGATGCTCTCACCAGCCGTCTCGACCGCCTTGATCTGCGGCAGCTTGAGCTTGAAGGCCTGCTTGGTGAAGTTGACCGTCGCGTACGCGATGGTCTTGTCCTTGCTCAACTGTGCCGCGCCGATGCACGCGGGCGAGGACGTCGAACAGAATGGCGAGACCACGCTCGCGACGTCGGGCAGTTTGGCGACCTTGGCGAGCATCAGGTTGATGCCGTGCTCCTGGGCGCTGATGGGGCCGTTCGTGGAGCGGAACACGATCTGATCGGTGTCACCGGCGTGGACGGGGAAGCCCTTGGCGAGCAGCGCGTAGGCGTCGGTCGAGTTGGTGCCGGGCAGGCTGAAGGAGTTCGAGTACGCCGAACCGGCAACCTGGGAAGCGATGTTGATACCGATGAAGACCGCGACCCATACGATGAGCACGTACCAGCGACGACGGACGCTCAACCGAGCGAGGGACTTCATGAAGATTCTCTCCTGAGGATGAAAAGGGGACCGAGTAAAATCCAGTCGTGTGCTAATCGCATCACCACACTAGGGGAGATTTATGGCGCGTTCCGAACGCTGGCCAGCCCGATTCGAAGGTCACGAGTATCCTCAGGTGATTCCCGAACCTGACGACGTCGTGGCGGGCGACCCCGCGCCGTGGGCCGCCTTGGCGCCAGAGGCCCGTCAGGGCTTCACGCTCGCTCGGGTGCTGGAGCGACTCGGCGAGGGCGGACGGCTCCTGGAGAACGCACCGATTCCGGATGACCCCCTGGAGATGGCGGCGGTCGCCGACGCGAACCGCGCGGACGTTGTCCACCGCTCGGCCGTGCTCGTGGCGATGTTCGAGGAGGCGGGCGAGGCGCACGTCGTCCTGACGAGGCGTTCGTTCGAGATGCGCGTTCATCGGGGTGAAATTGCGCTGCCGGGCGGTCGCAGCGACGCCGGCGAGAGCCCCGTTTCGACGGCGCTGCGCGAGGCGCGCGAAGAAGTGGGGATTGAAGAGGCATCGGTGACGCCCGTAGGCTGGCTGAACCCCATCGTCACTTTCGCCTCGGGCTCGGCCATCTGGCCGGTCGTGGGCCTTCTGGACGAAAGGCCGGCGATGGTCGCCGACCCGGCAGAGGTGGACCGGGCCTTCACGGTGCCGTTGGCCGACCTCATGGCGGACGGAGCGTTCCTCGAGGAGCTCTGGCGCCGCGAGCAGCCCCGCCCGGGCGCCGACGACGAGGGCTACTTCCCGATCTACCTCTTCGCCGTCCCCGGTGACGTCATCTGGGGCGCGACGGCGCGGGTGCTCACCGAACTGCTGTGTCTGGTCGCCGGGGTCGAATGGCCCGAAGGACGCCGCGTCTGGGCTTAGGTCCGTCCAGTAGATTGGACGTAACGCATACCGGTTTTCGGGGTGCAGTTTCTTAGGCGGAGGTCACCATGGCGGAAGTAGAGATCGGGATTTCTAAATCGGCACGTCAGGCGTACGGCTTCGACGACATAGCCATCGTCCCGTCGCGGCGCACGCGCGACCCCGAGGACGTCGACATCTCGTGGCAGATCGACGCCTACAAGTTCGAGTTGCCCTTGCTCGGCTCGGCGATGGACGGGGCGATCTCGCCGACGACGGCCATCGAGCTCGGCCGTCTCGGCGGCCTCGGCGTGTTGAACCTCGAGGGCCTCTGGACCCGCTACGAGGACCCGATGCCCCTGTTCGACGAGATCCGCGATCTCGATGACGACAAGGCGACCGCCCGGATGCAGCAGATGTACCTGGAGCCGGTCAAGCTCGAACTCGTCGCCGCGCGCATCAAGGAGATGAAGGCCGCCGGCATCGTGACGTCCGGATCGGTCACGCCCGCGCGCACCGCGTGGATGGCCCAGACCGTTCTCGACGCCGGCCTGGACATACTCGTGATCCAGGGAACGGTCGTGTCGGCCGAGCACGTGTCCAAGACCGTGGAGCCGCTGAACCTGAAGAAGTTCATCCGCGAGTTCGAACTGCCGATCATCGTCGGTGGCTGCGCGAGCTACCAGGCCGCCCTGCACCTCATGCGCACCGGCGCGGCCGGCGTGCTGGTCGGGGTCGGGCCAGGAAATGCCTGCACCTCGCGCGCAGTGCTCGGCATCGGCGTACCTCAGGCGACCGCCATCGCCGACGTCGCGGGCGCGCGAATGCGCCACCTCGACGAGACCGGGGTCTACGTGCACGTCATCGCCGACGGCGGTATGAGCAAGGGCGGCGACATCGCCAAGGCGATCGCCTGCGGCGCCGACGCGGTCATGATCGGATCGCCGCTGACCAGCGCCTTCGAGGCGCCGGCCCGCGGTTTCCACTGGGGCATGGCGACCTTCCACCCGACCCTGCCGCGCGGCACGCGCGTGCGCACGCAGGTGCGCGGCTCATTGCAGGAGATCCTCCTGGGACCGGCTCACGAGAACGACGGGCGTCTGAATCTCTTCGGGGCGCTTCGCACGTCGATGGCCACCTGCGGCTACGAAACGCTCAAGGAGTTCCAGAAGGCGGAGATCATGCTCGCTCCCTCACTCCAGACCGAGGGAAAGCAGCTGCAGCGCTCTCAGGGCGTGGGCATGGGCCATTGACCAACAGCGTCCTCGTCGTTGACTTCGGAGCGCAGTACGCCCAGCTGATCGCCAGGCGCGTGCGCGAGGCGCACGTCTTCTCAGAGATCGTCCAGAGCAGCATCAGCGCCGATGAGGTCCGGGCCAAGGCGCCCGGCGCGATCATCCTTTCCGGCGGCCCCAAGTCCGTGTACGAGGTGCCCGCACCCACACTCGACCCGGCGATCTACGACCTCGGCATCCCCATCCTCGGGATCTGTTACGGCGCGCAGCTCATGGCACTGCAGCTCGGCGGCGAGGTCGCGCGCACCGGAGCGGGCGAGTACGGGCGCACCGTGCTGACCCTTCGCGGCCCTTCGACGCTGATGGACGAGTGGCCCGCGACCAGCACGTGCTGGATGAGCCACGGCGACGCGATTGCCGAGGCCCCGGCCGGATTCGTCGTGACCGCCTCGTCACCCGAGGCCCCGGTCGCGGTGATGGAGGACCCGGAGCGTCGTCTCCACGCGGTTCAGTTCCACCCCGAGGTGGTGCACACCGAGCGTGGCCAGGAGCTGCTCGTCAATTTCCTGCACCACGTCGCGCAGATCCCCGCCACGTGGACCAACGTCTCGATCATCGAAGACCAGGTCGCCGCCATCCGCGCCCAGGTCGGCAGCGAGAAGGTCCTGTGCGCCCTGTCCGGCGGCGTCGACTCCGCCGTGGCGGCCGCCCTGGTCACCAAGGCGGTCGGCCACCAGCTGACCTGCGTGTTCGTCGACACCGGCCTGATGCGTAAGAACGAAGGCGACCAGATCGAGGAGACGTTCACCCGCCAGTTCGGCGTCGAGCTCATCCACGTGAAGGCCCAGGACCATTTCTTCGACGCGCTGGCGGGGGTGACCGACCCTGAGCGCAAGCGCAAGATCATCGGCGAGCTGTTCATCCGCGAGTTCGAGGCGGTGGCCCGTGACCTGGGAAGGGGCGGCGACGGACCGCGTTTCCTGGTCCAGGGCACGCTCTACCCCGACGTCATCGAGTCCGGCTCGGGACACGCCGCGAACATCAAGAGCCACCACAACGTCGGAGGCCTGCCCGAGGACCTCTCGTTCGACCTGATCGAGCCCCTGCGCAGCCTGTTCAAGGACGAGGTGCGCCACGTCGGCGAGGAGCTCGGCCTGCCCGCCGAGATCGTATGGCGCCAGCCGTTCCCGGGCCCCGGGCTGGGCGTGCGGATCATCGGCGAGGTGACCCGCGAACGCGCCGAGATACTGCGCAACGCCGACCACGTGGTGGTCGACGAGATCAAGAAGGCCGGCCTCTACCGCGAACTCTGGCAGAGCTTCGCCGTGCTGCCGGCCGTGCGCACCGTGGGCGTCATGGGCGACGGACGGACCTACGCCTACCCGATCATCATCCGCGCCGTCACCAGCGACGACGCGATGACCGCCGACTGGGCCCGCTTGCCCTACGACGTGATCGAGTCGATAGCGAACCGGCTGATCCGCGAGGTCGAGGGGGTGAACCGGGTGGCCCTGGACGTCACGAGCAAGCCGCCGGGCACCATTGAGTGGGAGTGAGCCCGTTCTCTGATGAATCGCTTTGGGGCGAGGAGTCGGCGAACCTTCGCCCGCGGCTCGACCCGGCGTCGCTGCTCGAGGGGCTGACTGAACCCCAACGCGAGGCCGTGGTCCAGCGCGGAGGGCCCCTGCTGGTGATAGCCGGCGCGGGCTCGGGCAAGACCCGAGTCCTGACCAGGCGCATCGCGCACATCCTCGCCAACGGCGACGCGAAGCCGTGGGAGATCATGGCCATCACGTTCACCAACAAGGCCGCCGACGAGATGCGACGGCGAGTGGTGGACCTCGTGGGCGAGGAGGCCGACCGCATGTGGGTCTCGACCTTCCACTCGGCCTGCCTTCGGATGCTGCGCGCCCACGCCGAGATCCTCGGGTACCAGCGAGGTTTCACCATCTACGACGCCGGCGACGCGCAGAACGTCGTTGAGCGGATCATGAAGGAGCTCAACCTCGACACCAAGCGCTTCTCGCCTCGCAGCGTGTCGGCGGCCATCTCCGCCGCGAAGAACGAGATGCTGACGCCCGAGGGCTACGAGTCCTCGGGCCACGGCGACGACCCGAACCACCGGCGCATCGCCCAGATCTACCAGCTCTACGCGAAGCGTCTCATGCTGGCCAACGCCATGGACTTCGACGACCTGCTGGTCAACGCCGTGGCGATGATGCGCCGCGACGACGGGGTCCTCGCTTCGTACCAGGACCGCTTCAAGTACCTGCTGGTCGACGAGTTCCAGGACACCAACGGGGTCCAGAACGAGCTCGTGATGATGCTGGCGGCCAAGCACCGCAACCTCTGCGTCGTCGGCGACTCCGACCAGTCCATCTACCGCTTCCGCGCGGCCGACGTGCGCAACATTTTGCAGTTCGAGCAGCGGTTCCCCGACTCCGACGTCATCCTGCTCGAGCAGAACTTCCGCTCCACCCAGACAATCCTCGACGCGGCCAACGCCGTGATCGCCAAGAACGTCGGGCGGCACGCGAAGAACCTCTTCACCGAGGGGGCCGAGGGCGAGAAGATCCGCCTCTACCGCGCCGGCGACGAGTACGACGAGGGTCGCTGGGTCGCGAGCGAGCTGCGACGCCTGCGCACGGACAACTCGCTCAGCTGGAACCAGATGGCCGTCTTCTACCGGACCAACGCCCAGAGCCGGGTCCTCGAGGAGAAGATGCTGGAGGCCGGCGTCCCCTACCGCGTCATCTCGGGCATGCGCTTCTACGACCGCAAGGAGATCAAGAACGCCCTGGCCTACGCCCGGCTGATCGTCAACCCCCGCGACGAGGCCTCGGCTCGCCGGGTCATCAACGAACCCAAGCGTGGCATCGGCGAGATGGCCCAGGCCAGGCTCGGGGCGTACGCCGCGGAGAACGGACTCTCCTTCGCCGAGGCGTCGCACTACGCCCAGGCGGCGGGCCTGACGGGCAAGGCGCTGGCGGGAGCCGAGAAGTTCTCCTTCATGCTCGACGAGTGGCGCGCCAGGGCGGATGACCTGACGCCCCGCGAGATGATCGAGGCCATCGTTCGCGATTCGGGGATGGGCGACGCGCTGCGCGACGAGAAGTCCGACCAGGCGGACTCGCGCCTGGAGAACCTCGGCGAGCTCGCGTCGGCGGCGGCGCAGTACGACACTCTGATGGACTTCGTCGAGCGCATGGCGCTGGTGGCGGACTCCGACCAGCTTGACGGCGGCGCCGGCGCGATCTCGATGATGACGCTGCACGTCGCCAAGGGCCTCGAGTACCCCGCGGTGATCATCACGGGGCTCGAGGAGACGATCTTCCCGCACAGCCGCGCGCTCGCCGACGAGGACGAGCTCGAAGAGGAGCGCCGCCTCTGTTACGTGGGGATCACGCGTGCCATGCAGCACCTGGCGCTGACCCACGCGTGGAACCGCATGACGTGGGGAAAGCAGCGAGACGCCTTGGCCAGTCGGTTCCTCCTCGAGATCCCTCCGGAGCTGGTGGTCGACCTCTCGGCCACGCTGCCGACACGCCGATCGAGCTTCGCGCGTGACGACGACGGATTCGTCGGACGCGATAGCGAGTTCACGCAAGGTCGGGCCTTCGGTGCCGGGGCCGCGCCACCGGTTCGCTCGACCGGTGCCGAGCAGCTGCACCTCAAGGTCGGCGACCGCGTCATGCACGATCGCTACGGGGCGGGCGTCGTGGTGAAGACCGACGGCGAGGGCTCCCACGCCAGGGCGTCGGTGAACTTCGAGGAACACGGCACGAAACAGCTCGTGCTGGCCATGACGCCGCTGCGCAGGGCATAAACGGAATAAATCGTTCGTAAGAAGTGCCGCATCGGCCGAGGGAGGCCACCGCGGCAGGTGGCAGAATGGTGACGCATGATATCGAGCCGACCGGTGTACCGGCCTCCCTCCGCGCCTGGAAGCCGACGGTTGCCCTCGCGGGTCTACTGGCGCCGCCGCGCCATCGTCCTGCTCGCCGCCGTGACGCTGGTGGTGGTTGGCTACCTGGGCATCAGCCTGGCCGTGGCGCTGACCAACCAGTCCTACGGCGCGTCGTACTCCGCGCGCGCGGCCGAGTGGGGCCGCCAGCACGGCCTGGGCGGATTCGTCACGTGGGTGGAGACCGAGTACTACAAGCTGCACCCGGCGAAGGTCGGCGGCCAGCCGCCGTCCAACGCGTTCGGCTCGGGCCCGAGCGCCGCGAAGCTCTCCGTCTCGGGTGGCTTGCCCGCGCCGGTGCGCGTCGCCTCCCCGGCCGGAAGCTGGTTGCCGGGCGAGGGCATCTGGCACGTCGCCGGGCGCGAGACCGCCAACGGCGTGCCGACCGTCTACGAGGCGTTCGTGCGTCCCGACGCGGTGCACACGAGCTACGTCGTGGGAGTCGCGTGGATGGACACGAGGCTGCTGAAGGCGCGGCTCTACTCGGGGTCGTTCATCCCCGGCGGCGGACCCTACCCGTACACGGCGCCGATCTCGGCCCCGAATTCCAAGAATCTCGTCGCGGCGTTCAACGCCGGATTTCGCATGCAGGACGCCAACGGCGGCTACTACACCGACGGCAAGCTGGTCAAGCCGCTGCGCGTGGGCGCCGCCACGGCGGTGATCTACAAGGACGGCCTGATGACGGTCGGCAAGTGGGGCACGACGAACTTCACGATGAACAACCAGGTCGCCTCGGTGCGTCAGAACCTCGACCTCATCGTCAACCACGCCAAGGCGGTCGCCGGACTGACGAGCCAGAACACGACGAAGTGGGGCAGGACCCTCGGCGGAACCTTCAACGTCTGGCGTTCGGGCCTCGGTGAGACGAGCGACGGGGCGATCATCTACGTCGGCGGTCCGAGCCTCTCGATCAGCGACCTCGCCAACGTCCTGGTGCGCGCCGGCGCCGTGACCGGCATGGAGCTCGACATCAACACCGACTGGGTGCAGTACTCGGTCTTCAACGGGCCGCTCAACACACCTATCAACGGCGCCAACGGCGCCAGTCTGCTGGGCTCGATGGCCGAGACGCCCTCGCGCTACTTCGCGAGCTGGGAGAATCGGGACTTCTTCACGATGACCCTGCGCCCGGGCACCGCGACCGCCTCGACGTCCTCCGGCAACTCGAAGGGCTAACGGTCCGCGACCTTGCGCCAGATCGGGGCGGGAAGGTGTCGCAGCACCGCGAAGACGTACTTCACCAGCGGCGGGCTCCAGATCACGCGCTCGGTGCCGGCGAGACCCTTCATGACGTTTTCGGCGACTTCGTTGACGCCCGTGCTGAAGGGGGTCTCCTTCTCGCCGGTGGTCATCTTGGAACGGACGAAGGCCGGGCGCAGGATCTGCAGCGTGACCCCGGTGCCGTCGAGGGAGTCGGCGAGACCGTCACAGAGGCGGTCCAGTCCGGCCTTGGCGCCCGAGTAGAGGTACGCGCCGCGCCGCACGCGAATCGCCGCCACCGACGTGATCACGAGAATCCGCCCGCTGCCCTGGGCGACCAGGCGGCGGCGGATTTCGGCCAGCGCGGCGACGGGCCACGTGAAGTTCACCATGGCCATCCTCGTCGCCAGTTCCGGGTCGTCCTCGTACGCTCGCTGGTCGCCCAGAAGACCCACCGCGACGATCACGAGATCGACCTTGTCGCCCACCTTGTCGAAGCACTCGCCGACGGCCCTTCCCGCGTCCAGCGGGACCATCGCATCGAAGATGACGGTGTCGGTCCTGGTCGCTCCGTACTCGTGCGCCTCGGCCGCGGCGGCGTCGAGCAGGTCCTGGCTGCGTCCCGCCAACACCACGGTGTTGGCCCGGGCGGCGCAGAGCTTCTTGGTGATGGCGCGGGCGATATCGGAGCTGCCGCCGAGTACGACGACGTTCTGAGGCTGACCAAAGGCGTTTTCCATGGCTACTTTCCTGTCAATTGGAGACGGTGGGCTAGGTCGCTCGCGAGACGGTGCTCGGGGTCGACACGGTTCTTCACTGCGAGAAAGGCATCGAGCTGAGGGTACATGGCTCGAACCTTGTCGGGACTGAGCCGGGCGTCCTTGGCGAAGTAGATGCGCCCGCCGGCCTCGAGCACCTTCTCGTCGAGGTCGTCGAGCACCTGGGGCAGGGCCGGGTTGCCGACGGGCAGGTCGAGCGCCAGCGTCCAGCCGGGCATCGGGAACGAGAGCAGCCCCTGGTTGGCGGGCCCGAAGCGCTTGAGCACCGCGAGGAAGCTCGCGACGCCCGAACTCGACAGGCGGTCGATCGCGCCGACCACGGTGTCGCCGGCGCTGTCGGGAACGCAGAACTGGTACTGGACGAATCCCCGGCGACCGTAGAGGCGGTTCCAGTCGCGCACCCCGTCGAGGGGGTGGAAGAACGTCGAGAGCGATTTGGCCTCGCCGCTCTGGCGTCGGGGCGACGACCGGTACCAGACCTCATTGAACGCCTTGACGGTGAGCGGGTTCAGCAGCCCGCTGGGCGCGTTGAAGGGGACGAAGAGCCTCGGGGCCTTGGGCCCGCGCAGCGACGGTGCGTCGACGTCGCCGCGAGCGGCGTGGTCGCCGCGGGTCAGCACCGCGCGGCCCATGTGGGCGCCGCGGGTCATGCAGTCGACCCAGGCGACCGAGTAGCGGTAGGCGGCGTCCCCGCTGGACATCGCGCTCATCACGCCGTCGAGCTCGGAGAAGCGCTCGGTGTCGACCAGGACCTGGTCCGTCTCGATCCTCAGCATCCGCATGGTCACCGTGCTCACGACGCCGGTGAGGCCCATACCGCCGACCGTGGCCCAGAAGAGTTCGGGGTCGCGGGTGGGCGAGACGGTCACCGCCCCGACCGGGGTGATCAGGCGCATCTCGAGGATGTGGTTGGCGAACGAGCCGTCCACGTGGTGGTTCTTGCCGTGCACGTCGGCCGCCACGGCGCCGCCGACGGTGACCTGGCGGGTTCCGGGCGTGACCGGCACGAACCATCCCTGGGGAATCGACAGCGTCAGCAGCTCGTCGATCGAGGTGCCCGCGCCCACGCAGACCACGCCGTCGGCGTCGATGGCGCCGATGCCGTCGAGGTCGCGATTGTCGAGAACTGTTCCGCCGCTCAACTGGGCGGCGTCGCCGTAGCTGCGACCCAGTCCGCGCGCGATGAGTTCCTTGGACGAGGCGAGCTCGCTGGCGACCTCGGTCTCGCTCGACGGCGACACGACCGCGGCGACGCTGGGCGTCGTGCGCCCCCAGCCGTAGAGGGTGGTACGGGTCATCCGTAGACTCCTATCAGTAGAAGGACCGCCCAGATCCCGATGAGCGTCTGGACGGTCCGGTTGCGCAAGAGCAGTTCCTCGGGCGCCGACCCGTCGCCGGCCTCAGCCGAGCGCATGATGAAGAGGACCGCCAGGACGAGCGGCACCACGGTGAGGCGAACCGGCACGAGGTCGTTGTACTTCGATGAGAGCCCCATCGCCGACGTGTCGAACGCCCAAAGGCAGTAGCCGGTCACGACCACCGTCGCGCTCATCGTCAAGGCCGAGTGCAGGAACTCCGGCGTGTACTCGGCGAGCACCCGGCGGGTCGACCCGGCACCCACCTTCTTCAGCTCGCTCGAGCGCTTGCCCACGACCAGGAAGAGCGCGCCGAAGGAGATCACGACGAGGAACCACGTGGAGACGAAGATGTGCGAGGCGATCGCACCGGCGTAGGCACGCAGGAAGAAGCCGCTGGCGACGACGCCCAGCTCGATGATGGCCACGTGCTTCAGCCAGAGGGTGTAGCTGACCGAGATCACGAAGTACAGCCCGAGGATCAGGAAGAGGCCTTGGGGGTGCCAGAGGGCGGAGGGAATGGCGAAGGCCACGCAGAACAGCACTGCGGCGCTGGCGACGGCGAGCGGCACGGGCAACTGGCCCGACGCAATGGCGCGGAACTTCTTGGTGGGGTGCTGTCGGTCCGCGTCGATGTCGCGTAGGTCGTTCAGGATGTAAATGCACGAGGCCAGGGCGCAGAAGGCCAGGAAAGCCGCCGCCGTGTGGCGCAGCACGTCGGCGTGGGTCAGGCGTTTGGCTGCGGCGGGGGCCACGCCGATCAAACCGTTCTTCACCCACTGGGCGGGGCGCATCGCCGACACCAGGGCGCGCAGACGGCCCCTGGGGTGGGCCGGTTTCGTGGTCACGACCCCTAAGGCTACTAGGGAGTATCCGTGGGGTTTTGGACGCAGAAGCCGTATCCCCGGGGCCTCTATGCTGAAACAAGGATGAAACGCACGTACCGAGTTGTGGTCGCCAAGCCCGGCCTTGATGGCCATGATCGAGGCGCGAAGGTGATCGCGCGCGCCCTGCGCGACGCCGGTTTCGAGGTCGTCTACACCGGTCTGCACCAGACGCCCGAGCAGATCGTCCAGGCGGTGATCCAGGAGGACGCCGACGCCCTGGGGCTCTCCCTGTTGTCGGGCGCCCACCTGGTGCTCGTGCCGAGGATCGTCGACCTGCTGAAGTCGGCCGGCCGCGAGGACGTCCTGCTGGTCGTCGGGGGCATCATCCCCGACGATGACCTCGCTCCTCTGGCCCGGGCCGGGGTCGCGCGGGTCTTCACGCCGGGCGCGTCGCTCGTCGAGATCGGCTCGTGGCTCGAGTCGGCCCTGGACTCGAAAGAGCACGCCCTCTAGACCGTAAGAAGTTGTTGACCGACAACTGTTGAGATGAAAGTTGAAGTGAATGGACCTCTTTGAGTATCAAGGCAAGCAGTACTTCGCGCGCTACGGCATCGCCGTGTCGCCGGGCGACGTCGCCGACACCGTGGACGAAGCGGTCGCGGTGGCCGAGCGGGTGGGCTACCCCGTCGTCGTCAAGGCGCAGGTGAAGGTCGGCGGCCGCGGCAAGGCCGGCGGAGTGAAGCTGGCCGACAACGTCGACGAGGTGCGCACGCACGCCGGCAACATCCTGGGCCTGGACATCAAGGGCCACGTCGTGCATCGCCTCTGGGTGGAGCGCTCGAGCGACATCGCCAAGGAGTACTACGCCTCGTTCACGCTGGATCGTCCGAACAAGACGCACCTCGGCATGCTGAGCGCCCAGGGCGGCGTCGAGATCGAGGTCGTCGCCGAGGAGAATCCCGACGCCATCGCTTTTCTCACCATCGACCCCGTTCGAGGTCTGGACCTCGAGAGCGCGCGTCGATGGGTGAGCGAAGCCGAGCTCGACGAGGTGGCGCGCGAGCAGGCCGCGCAGCTGCTGGTCAAGCTCTACGAGTGCTACACGAAGGGTGACTGCGACCTCGCCGAGATCAACCCCTTGATCCTGACCCCCGAGGGGAAGGTGCACGCCCTCGACGCGAAGGTGACCCTCGACGAGAACGCCTCGTATCGTCATCCCGAATGGGAGGAGTTCCGGGCCACCGAGACCGAGGACCCCCGGGAGAAGTTGGCCAAGGAGAAGGGTCTCAACTACATCGGGCTCGACGGCACCGTGGGCATCATCGCCAACGGTGCGGGTCTGGCGATGTCGACGCTCGACGTGGTGAACCAGGTCGGCGGAACCGCGGCGAACTTCCTCGACATCGGCGGCGGCGCGAACGCCGACGTCATGGCCGCGGCGCTGCAGGTGATCAACTCCGACCCCAAGGTGAAGTCGATTCTCGTCAACATCTTCGGCGGCATCACCCGCGTGGACGAGGTCGCCAACGGCGTGCTCGAGGCGCTGAAGCGCGTCTCGATCAGCTCGCCGATCGTCCTTCGACTCGACGGCACGAACGCCGTCGAGGGACGCGCGATCCTGGCGCCGCACCTGAACGACCGACTCATGACCGAACCCACCATGTTGGACGCTGCCCGCCGGGCCGTGGCCTTCGCGAACGCCTAAGGAAGAACGATGAGCATCTTTGTTGACGAAAACACCAAGGTCATAGTCCAGGGCCTCACCGGAGGACAGGGCCGGTTCCACGGCCTTCGCAACCGCGACTACGGAACGAAGATCGTCGCGGGGGTCACCCCGGGCAAGGGCGGCACCGACGTCGACGGCGTCCCCGTGTACAACACCGTGAAGGAGGCCGTCGACGCGACGGGGGCCACGGCCTCGTTCGTCAGCGTGCCGCCGAAGTTCGCCGTCGACGCGATCCTCGAGGCGGCCCAGGGCGGCATCACCTTCATCGTCTGCATCACCGAAGGGATACCGGCCCAGGACGAGGCCGTGATCTACAACCGTCTGGTGGAGGACTTCCCCGGCGTGCGCCTGCTCGGACCCAACTGCCCGGGCATCATCAGCCCAGGAAAGTGCAACATCGGCATCACCTCGGGCGACATCGCGCTCGCGGGCGGACCGGTGGGTATCGTGTCGCGTTCGGGCACCCTCACCTACCAGGCGCTGCACGAACTCACCCAGCACGGCATCGGCCAGACGACCTGCGTGGGGATCGGCGGCGACCCGGTCCCGGGCACCAACTTCATCGACTGCCTCGCCGCCTTCCAGGCGGACCCCGAAACCAAGGCCGTGATGATGATCGGCGAGATCGGCGGGTCCGAAGAGGAGAGGGCGGCCGAGTGGATCAAGCTCAACATGACCAAGCCGGTCGTGGCGTACGTGGCCGGCGTGACGGCTCCTCCCGGGCGCAAGATGGGCCACGCGGGGGCCATCATCTCAGGCTCGAAGGGCACGGCCCAGGCGAAGATGGAGGCGCTCGCCGACGCGGGAGTGCACGTGTGCCTCAACCCCACCGAGGCCGGCGAGAAGATGGTCGAAATCGTCAAGGCGTTGTAGCGCGTTGCCCGACGTGCGCCTCTGCGTCCTGGTCTCTGGATCGGGCACCATTCTCGAAGCCATGCTCTCCTCGGGGCTCGAGGTGGCCCTGGTCGCCTCGGACCGCCCGTGCCGGGGCCTCGAGGTGGCCGAGCAGGCCGGCGTGGAGGCGCTGCTGGTCGACCGCGGCGACTACGGGGGGTTCACCAAGGGGTTCGAGCGCGACGCCTACAGCCAGGTCCTGGCCGACGCGCTGACCTCTCGCCGGATCGACCTGGTGGCCATGGCCGGATTCGGCACCGTCGTCACCTCGCCGCTGCACGCGGCATTCCCGGGGCGGATCTTGAACACGCATCCGAGCCTGCTGCCGGAGTTCAAGGGCTGGCACGCGGTCGCCCAGGCCCTGGAGGCGGGAGTGGCCGAGTCGGGCTGCACGGTGCACGTCGCGACCGAGGCGCTCGACGACGGGCCGATCCTCGCCCAACGGCGGGTCGCGGTCCTGCGCGACGACGACGAGCACTCGCTGCACGAGCGCATCAAGAACGTCGAGCGCGTCCTCTACCCAATGGTGGTCAGTAGGGTGATGGCGTCACTCGCCGAGGGAATCGAACCCGCGTCGGTGGCTCAAACCCTGGAGGAGAAGTAGATGCGAGCACTGCTGAGCGTGTGGGATAAGTCGGGTCTCCTCGAGTTCGCCTCGGGTCTGGACGCTCTCGGCGTGGAGCTGGTCGCCTCGGGCGGCACCGCCGCCGCGCTCGCCCTGGCCGGCATCGCCCACCGCGACGTGGCCGACGTGACGGGCTCGCCCGAGATGCTCGACGGAAGGGTCAAGACCCTGCACCCGCGCATTCACGGCGCCATCCTGGCCGATCGCGCCAAGCCCGAGCACATGGCCGCGTTGGCCCAGCACGACATCGACCCGATCGACCTCGTCGTGTGCAACCTCTACCCCTTCTCCTCGGATCCCTCGGTCGACCTCATCGACATCGGAGGGCCCAGCATGGTGCGCGCGGCGGCGAAGAACCACGAGCACGTCGGCGTCCTCACCAATCCGAACCAGTACGAGACCGTGCTCGAGGAGCTGGGCGCCACCGGGTCGCTCTCGCACGCGACGCGCCACGCGCTCGCTCGCGCGGCCTTCGCCCACACCGCCGCCTACGACGCCCAGATCGTCAGGTGGCTCGACGGCGGCGGCGTCATCGGCGAGGGGCCCGGCGCCACCGACGCGGTCGTGCCCGTGACGCTGCACCTCGACTGGGAGCGCGCCGAGGTCGTGCGCTACGGCGAGAACCCCCACCAGGTCGGCGCGCGCTACCGTCTGGCCGGCACGACGCCGTGGTGGGACGGGGTCATCCAGCACGCGGGCAGCGCCCTGTCGTACCTGAACCTCTTCGACACCGACGCCGCGTGGCGGCTCGTGCACGAGTTCTTCGACGACTTCCCCGGACTGTCGGCGGTGGCCATCATGAAGCACGCCAATGCTTCCGGCGCGGCGTTCGGCTCGTCGCTCGGTGACGCCTTCGCCAAGGCCCTCGCCGCGGACCCCCGGAGCGCGTTCGGCGGCGTCATCGCCATCGGCGGCGAGATCGACCAGGAGCTCGCCGCGCTGATCGCCGCCGGACCGCAGGCCGACGTCATCGTCGGCTCCTCGTTCACCGAGGAGGCCATCGCCACTCTGCGGGCTCGGCGCAAGGCCACGCGCCTGCTCAGCGCCCCCGCCCCCGAACCGCTCGGACTCTCGGTGCGGACCTTCGGCGACACCGCGCTCGTCCAGAACGCCGACGAGCTGCTGGTCGAGGTGCAGGACTGGCGCTGCGTCACCAAGGCCACGCCGTCGGCCCAGCAGCTCCAGGACCTCATGATGGCGTGGCGGGTCTGTGCGCGAACGACGTCCAACGCCATCGTCATCGCGCGTGACGGCGTCGCAGTCGGCGTGGGCGCCGGCCAGCAGTCGCGGGTCGTCGCCGCCGGGATCGCGACCGCCAAGGCCGGGGAGGCCGCCCGCGGCGCGGCCGCGGCGTCCGACGCGTTCTTCCCCTTCGCCGACGGGCTCGAGTCGCTGACCGGCGCCGGCGTGACCGCCGTGGTCCAGCCGGGCGGTTCGGTGCGCGACCAAGAGGTGATCGACGCGGCCAACGCCGCCGGGATCGTGATGATGCTCACCGGCGAGCGTCACTTCCGACACTAGGAGAGCCATGACTGCAGAACTACTCGACGGCGAGCGACTGAGCGCCCGGATCAAGATGGAACTGGCCGACCGGGTCGCCCGCCTGGTCGCGGCCGGCCGGCCGGTGGGGCTGGGCACGGTGCTCGTCGGCGACGACGGGCCCAGCGCGAAGTACGTCGCCATGAAGCACGCCGACTGCGAGGAGATCGGCATCATCTCGTACAGCGAACGGCTCAGCGCCGACGCGACCCAGGCCCAGGTCGAGGCGGTCATCGACCGGTTCAACGCCGACCGCGACGTGCAGTCGGTGCTGGTGCAGCTCCCCCTGCCCGACGGCATCAACGAGGAGGAGATACTGCTGCGCGTCGATCCCGCCAAGGACGTCGACGGCCTGCACCCGACCAATCTGGGGCGCCTGGTGATGGGCGCGCCCGGTCCGCTGCCCTGCACGCCGGCGGGGATCGTGGAGCTGCTCAGCGCGCACCACGTGCCGGTCGAGGGCAAGCACGTCGTCATCATCGGACGCGGCCTCACGATCGGCCGTCCGCTTTCGCTGCTGCTGGCGATGCGCCGACCGGGCTGCAACGCGGCCGTGACGGTCGTGCACACGGGCGTCGAGGACATGGCGGCGCTGACGCGAACCGCCGACGTCATCGTGGCCTGTGCCGGGGTGGCTGGCCTGGTGCGGGCCGACATGGTCAAGCCCGGAGCCGCCGTGGTGGGCGCGGGAACGAGCTGGTCGGGAAAGAGGCTCATGAGCGACCTCGCCGACGACGTCGCCGAGGTGGCCGGCTGGATCACGCCGCGCATCGGTGGCGTGGGACCGATGACACGTGCCATGCTGTTGCGTAACGCCGTACTGGCCGCGGAGAAGGTGCGATGAAGACGACAGACGAAGAGGGTCGAGAGTTCGACGAACGACCGTGGGGCAACTTCACGGTGCTGGACGATTCGATGTTCGACCACAAGGTCAAGCGCATCATCGTCGCTCCTGGCAAGCGCCTCAGCTACCAGCAGCACGCCAAGCGCGCCGAGCACTGGTTCGTGGTGAACGGCCACGCCACCGTCGTGCTCGACGGCGTCGAGCACGAGCTGGGCCCTGGCGGGAGCATCGATATCGCGATCGGCCAGGCGCACCGCTGCGAGAACCGCGGCACGACACCGGTGGTGTTGATCGAGGTCCAGCACGGCACCTACTTCGGTGAGGATGACATCGTTCGCCTCGAAGACGATTTCGGCCGCGCCAACTAGCTCCGTGCGAATCGATGCATTGCTCGGCCAGGGCACTACCCGGTCGTTCGAGTTCTTCCCGCCCAAGTCCGATGAGGAGAGCGCCGTGCTGGCCAAGACGCTCGAGGAGCTCGTGCCGCTGCACCCCTCGTTCGTGTCGGTGACCTACCGCGGCGGACGCGAGTCGCGACAGCGCACCTACGACCTCGTCACCCAGATCCAGCGCGCCGGACGCATCACCGCCATGGCCCACCTGATATGCGTCGGCCACCGCCGCGACGAGATCCGCGAGATACTGGCGAACTACGCCAGCGCCGGTGTGCAGAACGTCATGGCGCTGGGAGGCGACGTGTCCGACGAGCCCGGCCCGGACCGTTCCGAGTTCCGCCACGCCATCGATCTGGTGGAGCTGACCCGCGAGGCCGGTGATTTCTCCATCGGCGTGGCGGCGCACCCCCAGGGTCACCCCCGCTCGCCCGACCTCGCCTCGGACCGCCGCTTCCTGGCCCAGAAGCTGGCGATCGCGGACTTCGCGGTGACCCAGTTCTTCTTCGAGGCCCGGGAGTGGACGCGCCTGGTCGAGGAACTCGCCGGCCTCGGGGTCACCAAGCCGGTGCTGCCGGGCATCATGCCGGTGACCACTCTCGGCGGCATCGCGCGGATGGCCCAGATGGGCGCGAGCGTGCCGGCCGCTCTGGTCACGCGCCTCGAAGCCGCCAACGACCGGGGCGGACCGGCCAGCGTGCGAAGCGAGGGCATCCGGGCGGCGAGCGAGATGTGCGAGCAGCTGCTGGGCGAGAACGCGCCGGGACTGCACTTCTACACGCTCAACCGCTCGACGGCCACGCGAGAGATCTACGACGTGCTCTTCGGCTAGGACCTTCGACCCTGGCAGGTGACTTTCGACCCATCGAAGCGGTCGGGAATCCACCGTAGAATGCGGTCATGGCTGAGAAAATCACAATGAGCGCCGATGGCGTACTTACCGTTCCCAACAACCCGATCATCCCCTTCATCGAAGGCGACGGCATCGGCGTCGACATCTGGCCGGCCGCGAAGCACGTTCTCGACGCCGCCGCTCAGAAGTACGGCAAGACGATCGAATGGAAGGAGGTGCTCGCCGGTCAGAAGGCCTTCGACGAGACGGGCAACTGGCTTCCCGATCAGACGGTCGCCGACTTCCGCGAGTACCTCATCGGCATCAAGGGCCCGCTGACCACCCCCATCGGCGGGGGCTTCCGTTCGCTGAACGTGGCGTTGCGCCAGATCCTCGATCTCTACGTCTGCCTGCGCCCGGTCCGCTGGTTCCAGGGCGTCCCGTCGCCGGTAAAGCAGCCCGAATTGGTCGACATGGTGATCTTCCGCGAGAACACCGAGGACGTCTACGCCGGGCTGGAAGTCGAGGCCGGCACCCCCGAGGCCGAGAAGCTCCGGTCTTTTCTGAAGGACACCTACGGCTGGGATATCCGCGAGATGAGCGGCATCGGCATCAAGCCGATCTCCAAGGAGGGCTCGGAGCGCCTGATCCGCGCCGCCATCAAGTACGCGATCGACCACGACCGTCCCAGCGTGACGATGATGCACAAGGGCAACATCCAGAAGTTCACCGAAGGCGCCTTCATGAAGTGGGGCTACGAGCTAGTGCGCAACGAGTTCTCCGACGTGGCCGTCGGATGGGATGACTGCGGCGGCAAGCCCGGCTCGAAGGTGCTCGTGAAGGACGCCATCGCCGACATCATCTTCCAGCAGGTCCTGACGCGCCCCGCGGAGTTCGACGTCATCGCGGCGACCAACCTGAACGGCGACTACCTCTCGGACGCCCTGGCGGCCCAGGTCGGTGGCATCGGCATCGCCCCCGGCGCCAACATCAACTACGTCACCGGCCACGGCATCTTCGAGGCGACCCACGGCACGGCGCCGAAGTACGCCGGCCAGGACAAGGTCAACCCCGGATCGCTGCTGCTCTCGGGCGTGCTGATGTTCGAGCACCTGGGCTGGACCGGCGCGGCCATCGACATCGTCACCGCGCTCGAAGCGACCATCAGCGACAAGATCGTCACCTACGACTTCGCGCGCATGATGGACGGCGCCACCGAAGTGAAGTGCTCCGAGTTCGCCTCGGCCATCGTCGACCGCCTCTAACAAGCCCTATCCATAAGGAGCATCATGACCACCCCCGTACACGTCACCGTCACCGGCGCCGCCGGCCAGATCGGCTACCAGCTGCTATTTCGCATCGCGTCGGGCCAGCTGCTCGGCCCCGACACCCCGGTGGTGCTGCGACTCTTGGAGATCGAGCCGGCGATGAAGGCCCTCGAGGGCGTCGTCATGGAGCTCGACGACTGCGCCTTCCCGCTGCTGGCGGGAATCGAAGCGACGAGCGACCTCGACGTCGCGTTCGCCGGCACGTCCTGGGCCCTGCTCGTGGGATCGATCCCGCGCAAGGCCGGCATGGAACGCAGTGACCTGCTGAACGTCAACGGCGGCATCTTCAAGCCCCAGGGCCGGGCGATCGCGGCCAACGCCTCGAACGACGTGCGCGTGCTCGTGGTGGGCAACCCCTGCAACACCAACTGCCTGATCGCGCGCTCCAATGCGCCCGAGATCCCCGCCGAGCGCTGGTTCGCCATGACCCGCCTCGATCAGAACCGGGCCGAGACCCAGATCGCCAAGAAGGCCGGCACCGGCGTCGCGGGCGTGAAGAACCTCGCCATATGGGGCAACCACTCGTCCACGCAGTTCCCGGACTTCTCGAACGCGACGGTGGACGGACAGCCCGTCGTCGGTGCGGTCAGCGACCTCGCGTGGCTCCAGGGTGACTTCATCGCCACCGTGCAGAAGCGCGGCGCGGCCATCATCGAGGCCCGCGGCGCCAGTTCGGCGGCCTCGGCGGCCAACGCGGCGATCGACACCGTGGTCGGGCTCACGACGCCGACGCCGGCCGACGACTGCATCTCGGTCGCGGTGACTTCCGACGGCGCCTACGGAGTGCCCGAGGGTCTCACGTTCGGCTTCCCGGTCCAGGCCGACGGCCACGGATCGTGGAAGGTCAAGGAAGGCTTCAACCTCGACGACTTCGCCGCCGGGAAGATCAAGATCACCACGGACGAACTGCTCGCCGAGCGCGTGGACGTGCGCGGCCTGGGCCTGATCTAAGTCGTCAACCTCGCGGGCCTGGCCCGCCAGGAGCGGCGTGCAGCGCCAGCGCGCACGTCGCGGCGACCCGAAAGAGCGCCTCTCTCACCGAGCGGGCCGAGTCCCACGAGCGGCTCTCCCACTCCTCGCCGGCGAGCGAATCGCCGGCGTAGAGCATCTGGGCGAAGCGCAGCCCGCGGTAGCGGGCGACCGCGATGAAGGCCGATGACTCCATGTCGACCATCGAGCAGTTCTCGTCGATCCGGCGCTGGACCCGGCTGCGGGTCTCGCGCAGGAACGCGTCGGTAGTCCAGGTGCGCCCCACGAAGTAGGGGATGTCGTGGCGGGCGAGCGTGGCCTCGAGGACCGACACCCCGATCGGGTCGGCGTCGATGATCCGGCTCGGCGCGGCGTAGTGGAAGCTGGTCCCTTCGTCGCGCAGCGCCGAGGCGACGACCATGACGTGCCCGAGCGCGAGGTCGTCCACGAGCGCCCCGGCGCCGCCGCAGGCGACGAAGGTCGTGACGCCGATGGCCGCCATCTCCTCGGTGAAGCCGGCGGCCAGCGGGGCGCCGACGCCCGGGTGCACGACGCACACCGTGCCGTGCTCGTTGGAGTACTCGTAGACCGGGTTGGAGCCGATCTCGCTGCGCAGCGTGTAGACCGGCACGAGCGCCCCCTCGCTCGCCATTTGCTCCAGGAGCTCGTTGAAGAAGCAGAGCACCGCCACCGGTGGCACGCTGACCTCGGAGCGGTGGAACATGTGGGCCTCGATGACCCCGGGCTCACCGAGGTCGTCCTCGAGCAGCGCCAGCCGGTCCGGTCGCACCGTGCTACTGCCCGGACCCGGGGTGAGCCGACTGGAGCCAGCTCAGCAGCGGGACGATGGCGTTGACGTCGCCTCGGACCTTCACGCGCCCTTCGCGCAGCGCGGTGGCGCTGTCGAACTCGCCGTTGGTGAGAGCGAGCGCATCGGCGTACGAAAGCCTCATGAGCGCGTCAGCGGCCAGATGGTCGCCGGGCGCCAGCGACGCCCCGTCGGCGCCGATGGTGAAGGTCACGGCGTGGGGCACCGAGCTCGGTGCGTCGGGGAACTCGAGCACCACCCGGATGGCGCGTGCGCCGTCCTCGAGGGGGACCGGTCCGGCACCTTCCAGGGCGGCGTTGAGGCTGTCGAACCACTCGGGCGAGAGGAAGACGGCCACGAATTACGGAGCGGGCTGGACGGCGGCTTCGGTCGCGGACCTCTTGGTGCGGCGCAGGATCTTTCGCCCGAGCCACGCGATGGGGTCGTAGTCCGCGTCCACGACGCGCTCCTTCAATGGGATGATCGCGTTGTCGGTGATGTGGATGTGCTCGGGGCAGACCTCGGTGCAGCACTTGGTGATGTTGCAGTAGCCCAGACCCATCACCTCGCGTACGAGTTCGCGGCGGTCGTTGGTGTCGAGCGGGTGCATCTCGAGCTCGGCGTAGCGGATGAAGAAACGCGGTCCCGCGTAGTGGGCCTTGTTCTCCTCGTGGTCGCGGATCACGTGGCAGACGTCCTGGCACATGAAGCACTCGATGCACTTGCGGAACTCCTGGCCGCGCTCGACGTCCTGCTGGAACATCCGGTAGCCGCCCTCGGGCATGGGCGGCGGCAGGAAGGCCGGCACCTTCTCGGCCATGGCGTAGTTGAACGAGACGTCGGTGACGAGGTCGCGGATGATGGGGAACGCCTTCATGGGGGTGACCGTGACGGTCCCTCCGGGCAGGTCCTGCATGCGCGTCATGCACATGAGTCCAGGCTTACCGTTGATCTCCGCGGAGCACGAGCCGCACTTGCCCGCCTTGCAGTTCCAGCGGCACGCCAGGTCGGGCGCGGCGGTGGCCTGGATGCGGTGGATGACGTCGAGCACGACCTCGCCCTCGTTGGGGGTCATGGGGTAGTCCTGGAAGTCACCGCCGGTCGAGTCCCCTCGCCAGATTCGCATCGTTACGTCGGTCATTACTTACCCTCCTCGAGCAAAGCCTTCAGTTCATCGGGCATCACCAGCAGCGGCGACTCGGTGACGATGATGGGACTGTCCCAGTTCCCGCCGTCGCTCGTTTGGGCGAAGTTGATCTTGCCCAGCTCGGGATCGGGCTTGGGGAAGTCGTCGCGGGTGTGGCCACCGCGCGACTCCTTGCGGTTCTTCGCGCCGGTGGCGACGCTCCTGGAGAGCGAGAGCATGCTCGGCAGGTCGGTCGCGAGGTTCCAGCCGGGGTTGTAGGGCCGCCCGCCCTTCACCGCGATGTTCCTCACGCGCTCGTTGAAGACCTCGAGCGCGCTGAGGGCCTCGTCGATCTCGCTGCCCGTGCGGATGATGCCGACGTTGGACTGCATCATCTCTTGGAGGTCGCGCTGGATGTCGTAGGGGTTCTCGCCGGTGGTGCGCTCGAAGGGCGCGAGGGCCTCGGTAACGGCACCCTCCACTTCGCTCATGTCCAGGTCGCTGCCTCCCTGGTGGGCCTCGGCGTAGTCGGAGGCGCCCATGCCGGCCCGGCGGCCGAAGACCACGAGGTCGCTGAGCGAGTTGCCGCCGAGGCGGTTCGCCCCGTGAAGTCCGCCGGCGCATTCGCCGGCGGCGAAGAGCCCCGCAGCGGCGGTCGCCGCGGTGTCGGCGTCGACCTGGATGCCGCCCATGATGTAGTGGCAGGTCGGGCCGATCTCCATGGCCTCGCGCGTGATGTCCACTCCCGCCAGTTCCATGAACTGGTGGTACATCGAGGGAAGTCGCCGGCGGATGAACTCGGCCGATCGACGCGTCGCGATGTCGAGGTAGACGCCGCCGTGGGCCGTGCCGCGCCCGGCCTTGACCTCGGCATTGATGGCGCGCGCGACCTCGTCGCGCGGCAGCAGTTCAGGCGGGCGTCGGCCGGCGTCGTGGTCGTCGTACCACTTGTCGCCCTCCTCCTCGGTCTCGGCCGTCTCGGCGCGGAACATGTCGGGGACGTAGTTGAACATGAAGCGCTCGCCCTCGGAGTTGCGCAGCACCCCGCCGTCGCCGCGCACGGCCTCGGTGACCAAGAGCCCGCGCACGCTGAGCGGCCAGACCATGCCGGTCGGGTGGAACTGGAAGCATTCCATGTCGATCAGCTTCGCGCCGGCCCACAGGGCCATCGCGTGGCCGTCGCCGGTCCCTTCCCACGAGTTGGTGGTGAACTTCCAGGATCGTCCCGCGCCGCCGGTCGCCATGATGACGGCCTTGGCGCCGAAGGTGACGATCTCGCCGGTGGGGCGCCAGTAGGCGACGCAGCCCGCCACGGCGCCGCTGGCGTCGTGCACGAGCCTGAGGACCTTGCACTCCATGAAGACGTCGGTGCTCATGGAGACGACCTTCTGCTGGAGGGTGCGGATCAGCTCGAGCCCGGTGCGGTCGCCCACGTGCGCGAGGCGCGCGTAGCGGTGCCCGCCGAAGTCGCGCTGGAGGATCTTGCCTTCCTTGGTGCGGTCGAAGAGCGCACCCCACTGCTCGAGCTCGAGCACGCGGTCCGGTGACTCCTTGGCGTGCAGCTCGGCCATGCGGTAGTTGTTGAGCATCTTGCCCCCGCGCATGGTGTCGCGGAAGTGGACCATCCAGTTGTCCTCGGAGGAGACGTTGCCCATGGCCGCGGCCATGCCGCCCTCGGCCATCACCGTGTGGGCCTTGCCGAGGAGGGACTTGGTGATGATGCCGACGCTGAGCCCGCGCTGCTTGGCCTCGATGGCCGCGCGCAGCCCGGCGCCGCCGGCACCGATGATCAGGACGTCGTAGTCGTGGTGTTCGTAGGGAGAGGTAGTCACGGTTGATCCTTCGATCTAGAAGAGTTTGAAGTCGGTGAGGGCACCCGAGGCGACGAGCCGCACGTAGACGTCGGTCAGGGCCACGAAGACGAGCGATGACCACGCGAAGTTCATGTGCTTGGCGTTGAGCGGGGTGAGGAACTTCCAGAAGCGGTAGCGGAGGGGGTGCGCGGCGAAGCTGTTGGAGCCGCCTCCGCAGAGGTGGCGGCAGGCGTGACAGCTGAGCGAGTAGAGCCACAGCAGGACGGCGTTCACGCTCAGCACGACGGTGCCCACCGTGACGCCCCAGCCGAGTCCCGGCTGGTGGAAGGCGCGGATCGCGTCGTAGGTCAGCAGGGTGTTGAAGACCAGGCCCGCGTAGAAGAAGTAGCGGTGCGCGTTCTGCATGATCAGGGGGAACCTGGTCTCGCCGGAGTACGAGGCGTGCGAGTCAGCCACGGCGCAGGCCGGCGGCGACCACCAGAAGGCGCGGTAGTAACTGCGACGGTAGTAGTAGCACGTGAGGCGAAAACCCAGCGGGAATATGAGGATGATCAGGGCCGGGGAGAGCGCCCAGCCGTGCAGGATGAATCCGGCCGTCGAGCCCGTCGGGCAACTCGCGGCGAGGCAGGGGGAGTAGAAGGGACTGACGAGGTCGCGGTGGAAAATGGCGCCGACGTAGTAGTTCTTGTTCTGGAACGCGGCCCACGTCGAGTAGATGACGAAGGCCGTCAGTACCGAGGTGGTGATGACCGGTTGGAGCCACCAGCGGTCCTTGCGCAATGTCGAAACGTCCGGGCCCCCTCGGGTTCCCCCCAGGACAACTTTCGTCGAACTCTCTACGACTGCCACAGCGTCTCCTCGCTCACGAACTCTTGGCGCCAGGTCTCCCTCGCACGATCACAACGCTTCCCATACTACGCAACCCGTTTGGGGGTCCAGTGAGGGTCGGGGCACGTGCGAACTTCGATTGGCTGCGTTTTGCCCGTGATTAAAACAAATGCGCGAAGGTCAATCCCATTTTGGGACTTTAGACCTTACCGCCGCGCCGGCCTTCGGCCGTGCCGCCGAACATCGCCCACACCATGAGGAAGAGACCGGGCACGAGGAACCAGACTCCGAACACGAGCGCCAGCACGACGAAGAACGCGCCGAAGGCCATCGTGAAGGGCCAGATCGACGAGCCCGGGAAGGCTCCGACCACGCCGGCGCCCTGGGTCTGGGTCGCGTACGGATTGTCCTCGGGGCGCGCCTTCATGCGCCGGCTCCACCAGTAGTAGTAGCTGCCGGGCAGGAGGCAGAGCAGCATGCCCGCGAACATCATGACGCCGCCGGCGTCCTCGATGCTCCAGCGCCAGTAGACGGCGAACATCAAGCCGAAGAAGAGCCCGAGCCCGAGGAGGATCTTCGCCTCGACCTTCATGGGACGGGCACCTCGTCAGCGGGGACCGCGTCGGGTGCCGGATGGTGGCCGTGGGGCGCGGCCTGGTGGCCGGGGTGGTTGTAGTCCCAGGTCGGCCGTTCCGAGCGAATCTGGGGCAGACGATAGAAGTTGTGGTGCGGCGGCGGCGACGTGGTGAACCATTCGAGCGTGTGGGCGTCCCACGGGTTGTCCCCGGCCGGGTACTTCTTCCAGCTCACCACGATGTTGACCACGAACAGGACCGTCGAGACCCCGATGAGGATCGCGCCGAGCGTGCTCACGTCGTTGAGGAGCTTCCACTGCGGGTCGTGGGCGTACATGGCCACGCGGCGCGGCATCCCTTCGAGGCCGAGGATGTAGAGCGGGATCGTGAACACCTGGGTGCCGATGAACAGGAACCAGAACTGGATCTTGCCGATGGTCTCGTTGAGCAGGTAGCCGGTGATCTTCGGGCCCCAGTAGTACAGACCGGCCATGCCGCCCAGCACGAGCGCCATCACGATGGAGTGGAAGTGGGCCACCACGAAGTAGGTGTCGTGGGTGAAGAAGTCGAGCGGGGGGCTGGCCAGGTAGATGCCGGTGAGTCCGCCGACGAGGAAGGTGATCAGGAAGCCGATCGCCATCAGCATGGCCGTCGAGAACCATATCTCGCCTCGCCACATCGTTCCTATCCAGTTGAACATCTTTATTCCGGTGGGCACCGCGATCAGCAGGCTCATGATCGAGAAGAAGGGCAGCAGGACCACGCCGGTGGTGAACATGTGGTGCGCCCACACTCCCAGCGACAGCGCGGCGATCGACAGCGTGGCGAAGACCATCCCCTTGTAGCCGAAGACCGGCTTGCGCGAGAAGACGGCGATGATCTCGGTCACCATCCCGAAGAACGGCAGCGCCAGGATATAGACCTCCGGATGGCCCCAGAACCAGAAAATATGCTGCCAGAGCACGGGCACACCACCTCCCGCTACCGAGAAGATGTGCGTGCCGAAGTGCCGGTCGCAGTAGAGCATGACGAGGCCGGCCGTGAGCACCGGGAAGGCCAAAAGGATGAGGATCGCCGTCACCATCAGGTTCCAGGTGAAGATCGGCATGCGGAACATGGTCATGCCCGGGGCGCGCAGGTAGAAGACGGTCGCGCAGAGATTGACGCCGGTGAAGATCGCCGAGAAGCCCGTGAGCAGCAGTCCGCCGATCCACAGGTCGGCGCCGGCGCCGGGGGTGTTGATCGAGTTCGAGAGGGGGGCGTAGGCCACCCAGCCGAAGTTCGCCGCCCCTCCGGCGGTGAAGAAGCCCGAGAGCATCGTGATGGAGCCGAACAGGTAGAGCCAGTACGACATCGCGTTGAGGCGCGGGAAGGCCATGTCGGGGGCGCCGATCTGCAGCGGCACCACGATGTTGGCGAGGGCGCCGAAGGCGAAGGGCCCGGCGAAGAGGTAGATCATCACCGAGCCGTGCATGGTGAAGAGCTCGTTGTACTGCGCCAGCGAGACCAGTGAGCCGTTGGGCGTCGAGAGCTGCACGCGGATGATCTCGGCGAAGATGCCGCCGATCACGAGCATGATGACCGACGTTACGGTGTAGGAGAGACCGATGACCTTGTGGTCGGTCGAGGTCATCCACTTCAGGATCCCGGTGGGACCGTGGTGCTCCTCCTCGTGGGCCGGAACCGGTGCCGGAATCGGTGCCGGTGCGGGTGCTTCGAGAAGGTCAGTCATCAGTTGTCTCCATGACTAGAGGTCTGCTTGGACGGCACCAGCGTCGAGAGCTGCTGCTTGGTCGCCGTCGCGGCGGCCTTGGCCGCCGCTTCGGCCGTTGGGTTGTTGAAGGTTTGGAGCCACGCGTGGTACTGGGACTGGGAGACGACCTTGACCCTGAACCACATCAGGGAGTGGTAGAGCCCGCAGAGCTGGGTGCACTGCCCGAAGTACGTGCCGGTGCTCTGGGCGCGGATCGTGAACTGGTTGAGCACGCCGGGCAGCGCGTAGCGCGAGAAGTTGAACGCGTGGACGTAGAAGCCGTGGATCACGTCCGAGGAGCGAAGGTTGATGTGGACGTTGGTGTTGACCGGGAACTCCATCACCGGATCCTGGGTGGTCTGGCCGTAGACGAGGGCGTTGGAGCCGGGGTAGGTGAACTTCCATCCCCACTGGAAGGCCAGCACGTCGATGGTGACGTTGGTCCTGGGATTCGCCGTCTCCTTGTTCTCGACCACGAGCGTGCCGGCGAACAGGGCGAAGACGATGATGATGGGAATGATGGTGTAGATCGTCTCGAGCGGGACGTGGTACTGGGACTGCTTGGGGATGTTGTCGCCCTTGCGGCGGTAGCGGAGCACGGCCCAGATGATCAGCAGGAGCGTGATGCCGCCGACGATCACCGCGCCGATGGAGAACCACTGCCAGAGGTGGAACACGGATCTCGAGCTCGACGTGGCGCCGGGGCTCGCGCCGAAGGAGGGCACGGTGCATCCCGAAAGGGCGAGTGCGGCTACGGGGAGTGCAACGGCACGACGTATTCGCCGCCATCGGCGTGCACGAACCGTCGCATCCTGTGGGGGCAGGGCGGGTAATTCCACTTCATGACCCTACTAAGTAGTCGGGCTCAGGGGTAGCCCAAAAATGTGAAAGCCCTTATCTCCACAGGCGATGGAGCGACGGGCTAGGGCTGTTCGCCGACGCTTTCGCGCGCGGCCCAGTCGAAGATGCCTCTGGCCATGGTCGAGGTCGCGGCCTGCGCGCGGGCGCTCAAGACCCGCTGGCGCGCCAATTGGATGCCCGGGTCGTCGGGGGCCGAGAGCCAGGCCATCTCGATCAGGTGCCCGGACAGGCGCAGGGACTCCGGCGAGCCCTCGTCGGCCAGCGCCTCGGCTCGCTCGGCGAGCCGGGCGGAGCCACCGGCCAACTCCGCGATCTCGCTCGCCACCCGGCGATCGTTGGCCGGCTTCAAGGTGGCGGGGTTGCCGTCCCACCAGCCGCCGTAGAGCCGCCAGAGGTTGCGCACGATGAACTCGGGCTCGTCGTAGACCGGCTGGAGGAAAGGCCGGTCCGCCAGGTGCGACGGCGGGGTGACCTCGCTCAGCACGTCGCTCAGGCGCGCACCCTGGTTCATGAGGGCCAGGGTCTGGTCGACGATGCTCTCGAGGTACTCGGCCGTCTCGCTCAGGGCCTGGTGCACGCGCTCGGCGCCGATGACGGGCATGCCGTGGCCCGGCAAGAGGTACTCGGCGTTCAGTTGGTCCATTCGACGCAGCGCCTGGGCCCACTCACGCGGGTAACGCTGCACCTTCTGGGGGTTGCCGCCGTTCGGCGTCGCCCATATGAAGAGGTCGCCCGTGCAGAGGACCCTTCTTGAGGGCACCCACGTGACCGTCGCGTCGTCGGTCTCGCCCTTCTCGTGGGCGAGGTGCACTTCGAGCGTCCCGACGTTCATGGTGTGTTCGTGGACGTAGGTCTCATCCGGGTAGCGGTACTCGACGGGCCAGACGAGGTCCTTGAAGCCGAACTGGCGACGGTTGACGACCTGGTTGTAGCCGGCGGTCAGCACGTAACGGTCGAACCGCTTGGGCAGGTCCTCGTGGGCGACGACGTGGGGCAGGGTCCAGCCCTCGGCCCGGGCCTCTTCCTCGAAGACGCCGACGCCGAAGACGTGGTCGATGTGTCCGTGCGAGAAGACCGCGGTGTTGAGCCGCTGGGCGGTCCAACGACGCAGCTCCTGGTGGCCGAGCGCCGCGGTGACGCTCGAACCGGTGTCGACCATGAGGAGCCCGTCCTCGGTGGTGAAGGCGGTGCAGTTGGCGAACGTCGGGCAGAACGCCACACCGTCGGTGATCTCGGCCAGCCCGGGTGTGTAGCGCACGGGGTGGTGCTCGGACGTGCTTTCCTCGCCCCGCCAGAGTCGGTCCGCGAGCTCGACGATGTCCACGCGGAACTACTTGTCGGTCTCGGGTGCCTTCGTCTCGGTTTCGTTCGTGGCCTTGGGTGACGTCTCGTCAGTGGTCTTCGAGGTCTTCATTCCCTTTTCGAACTCGTTCTTCGCCTGACCCAGGTTTCGGGCCAGCTTCGGAATCGCCGCTCCACCGAAAATCAGCACCGCGACCACGATGACCACGATCAGAAGGTCGGGACCAAAAATTTCGCCTAAGAACACTGTCTTCTCCTTTGACGTTCTTGTATCAACAGTAGTGCGAAGGCCGCCACGGCTCGGCACGCCCTGGAAACGACCTGATGGCGAGCGCGGGCAAGAATGGGCTGATGGCGCAGTTACCCCGGACGACCCTTCGCGACGCGCTGAGCGTCTCGCTGACCGTGGGGGCCTACGGCGTCGCCTTCGGTGCGGCGAGCGTCGCGGCGGGCTTCTCGGTCCTGCAGAGTTGCCTGTTCTCGCTGCTGACCTTCACCGGTGCGAGCCAGTTCGCCGCGGTGGGGGTCGTGGCGTCGGGCGGCGCACCCATCAGCGCGATTGCGGCCGCGACGGTGCTCGGCACCCGCAACGCGCTGTACGGCATCCAGATGGCGCCGCTGCTGCACGTTCGCGGGCTGAAGAGGATCGCCGCGGCGCAGCTCACCATCGACGAGTCGACCAACGTGGCGCTCGCCCAGGCGCCGCGCGGCGTCGCGGCCATGCGCGCGGGCTTCTGGCTGACCGGCGCCGGGGTCTTCCTCTTCTGGAACGTCTTCACTCTGGCGGGCGCCCTCGGGGCCAAGGCGCTCGGCAACCCGGCCTCGTGGGGCCTCGATGCCGCGGTGCCGGCGGCCTTCCTCGGTCTCCTGTGGCCCCGGCTCGATACCACGTTCCTTCGGCTCGTGGCCGGCGCGTCGATGGCCTTCGCGCTGCTGATCACGCCCTGGCTGCCGGCTGGCCTGCCCATACTCGCCACCGCTCTGGTGGCCGTGGCGCTCGGATGGCGCCAGAGGTGAGCGCGACCACGACGTGGACCGTCCTCGTGGCGACGAGTGCCCTCTGCTTCGCCACCAAGCTGTTCGGTCACTACGTGCCTCAGCGTTGGCTCGCCAACGCGACCCTTCAGCGCATCAACGCGTTGATTCCGATCTCCTTGCTGAGTGCCCTCGTCGTGGCCCAGGGGCTGGTCGTCAAGACCCACGTCGTCATCGACCATCGCCTCGCGGGTCTCGCCGTGGCCCTGGCGGCCCTGTTCGCCCGCGCGCCATTTCCCGTCGTGGTCGTCCTCGCGGCCGTCGCCTCAGCGGTGGTCTACCACCTGCATTAGCCAGCGAGCGCCACGCCCAGGACCAGGGCCGCAATCGAGGCGGTGGTTCCGACGGCGGCGTAGATGCCACGCGCCCTGGGGGTCTTGGCCTTGGTGTGGAGGTACGTTCCCAGTCCCGCCAGGACCACGGCCGCCATCTTCACGGCGAAGGTGGCGCTCCAAGAACTCGTCGCGATCCGGTGCTCGACGGCCAGGTAGTTCCAGACGCCGGTCACCACGAGCAGCCAGTAGGCGGGCCAGCTCAGGCGACCGAAGGCCCGGGCGATCCTGCGCGGGGCGTCGTCACCGAGACCGCGCACCGTCGGCAGCAGTCCTCCCAGCACCAACTGGCCGCCCACCCAGACGCTGGCGCCCAGGACGTGCAGTGAAAGGCGCACGATGGTCAGCGTGCTCGCCAGTTGCGGCTGGTTCGAGAGCGCCAGGAGGTCGCCCCCCACTACTTCCCTTGCCAGTTGGGGTCGCGCTTCTCGGCGAAGGCGATGGCCCCTTCGAGGGCGTCGCTGCTCGTGCCGATCATGGCGAAGGCCTCGTCGTTGACCGGCCAGGCCTGCTCCTCGCTGAGCTCGGTCGCCCGCTTCATCACGCTCTTGGAGGTTCGAACCGCCAGCGGCGCGTTCCTGACAATCCGCTCGGCGAGCGCAATGGCCGCGTCGAGCACCTGGGCGCCGGGCACGACGCAGTTGACGAGGCCGAGCTCGTAGGCCCGCTGCGCGTCGATCGGCTCAGCGGTCAGCGCCATCTCGTAGGCAATGGCGAGCGGCACGCGCTTGGGCAGGCGGATGAGCCCGCCGGCCCCGGCGACGAGTCCGCGCGACGCCTCGGGAATGCCGAACTTGGCGTGGTCGGCGGCGACCACCATGTCGCAGCTGATCATCATCTCGAATCCACCGGCCAGGGCCGATCCGTTCGCGGCGCAGATGAGCGGCTTGGGGAAACTGCGCTTGGTGAGGCCCCCGAAGCCCTGATCGGTGATCGGGAACTCGCCGGTCGCGAACGCCTTGAGGTCCATTCCCGCCGAGAAGGCCTTGTCGCCCGAGCCCGTCAGGACGACCACCCAGACCTCCTCGTCGGACTGGCACTCGTCGAGCGCGTCGGACAGCGCCAGGGCGGTGGCGCGGTTGATCGCGTTGCGTGCTTCGGGCCGGTTGATCGTGAGCAGTTCGATGTGTCCACGTCGTTCGCGCAGAATTTCGTCAGCCATTGGCTCTCCTTTGGACGGCCCCGCGGGGCACGGGTGAAACGCTAGTTGAGTTGGGGCGCACCGGGCGTGCGAAACTGAGTCGGTGACGAATCAGCCCCGTGTGCTCGCGACGCTGGAGGGCTACAGCGCGGAGGGCGGCTTCGACCGGGCCCACGAGCCGGCCACCTGCTACTCGCCGACCATCGCGCTCGGGCGCCACGCCGGGCCGGGCGAGGCCGACAACCTGTGGGGCGACTACGAGCGCGTCCTCGACCTGGCGGCGAGCCTCGGGCTCGACGGCGTACGCCTGGGCGTCGAGTGGGCGCGGGTCGAACCTCGCCAGGGCGGCGTTGATGGCGCCGCCCTCGACCGCTACCTCGAGGTCGCTCGCCACGCCCAGTCGCGGGGACTCGTCGTCACGGTGGCGCTGATCGACGCGGCGTGGCCGTCGTGGCTGGGACTCGAGGCGTGGCTCCTGCCGTGGGTCGCGCCCCACGTGGTCGCCCACGCGCGCCGGGTGGTCGGGCACCTCGGCGACGCGATCGACGGCGTGATCGTCTTCGCCAACCCCGACGCCCAGGTGGTGGGTGGCTACCTCGAAGGGTCCGCACCGCCCTGGCGCCGAGGGGCCGTCGAGGATGCCGCGAGTGCGCGCCGCCAGATCGACGCGATTGTGGCCACGTTGCGCGAGGACCCGGTCGTGGGGGCCAAGATGCTCGGCGCCACGCGCACGATCACGCTCGACCGGTCGCCCGAGGAGATCCTCGCCGAGCGCGCCCGCGCCGGTGACTGCGAGGAGATCTACGTCCGCTCCCTGGTGAAGGGGGCCGGGCCCACGAGCGCGCCGGCCGGGCTGCTCGTCGCGCGCGCGGGACAGTGGTCGGTCTGCGCGTCGCCGGACCTACTCAGCGCGCTGGGCTGAGCCGTCGCTCTCGGGGTGGGCCAGCCTCCACGCGGCTTCACGGGCGCGATCGCGTCGCTTCTTCGCGAAGTGCAGCACCACGAGCAGGCCGACGACGAGCACCAGGACGCCGATACCGAACCAGCTCGCGAAGTTCTCGATCTTCGAGAGGGCGCTGCCGGCGAAGTAGCCGAGCAAGGTGTAGCCCACGCCCCACAGGACGCCCCCGAGGGCGTTCGCCGCGAGGAACCTCCGGTAGCGCATCTTGCTCATTCCCGCGAGCCCGGGCATCACCGCTCGCAGGAAGGCGGTGAAGCGTCCGACGAAGACGTAGACCGGTCCGCGCTTGGCCAGTCCGTCGAGGGCACGTTCGATCGACACTCGACGGTCCCGGACGATGGGCAGCTTCAGCAGGCTGTCTCCGTACCGGTGGCCCACGGCGTAGCCGACCGAATCACCCGCGATCGCCGAGACGACAACGAGCAGGCACAGCAACCCCACGTTGACGTGGCCCTGGCTCGCCACGACACCGGCGACGATGACCGCCGTCTCGCCGGGCAGGACGAATCCGATGAAGAGCGCGGCCTCGCCGAAGACGAGCAGGATGACGAGCCCGTAGACGAGACCGCTCGGGAGATGCTGGATCTTCCCGAGCAGAAACGAGACGACGGAGGCATTGAGCACCCCTCCATTGTGCTTGATAAAGATTGTCTAAAGATGCCAGTGGCGACGAATCACGTTCGAGGGCGCTCTGGCAGAATAGGTTGATGCCGAAGAGCCGCCCCGTGCGCCACGTCCGTCGCCAGGAGCGTCGCCTCCCCCTGAACCCCCCGGTGCGCGCCTGGGCCCTCGCCGAGTGGTCCCTGCTGCCTCTGCGGATCTTCCTTGGTGCCACGTTCCTCTTCGCCGGTCTGCAGAAGCTGTCGAACCCCAACTTCTTCAACGCGAACAGCCCCAACTCGATCCACGCCCAGCTGGTGGGTGCCGCTCGCGTCAGCCCGATCCACGCGTTGCTGGGTCACATGGTCGGACTCGCGACACCGATCGGGATCGCGATCGCCGCGGGAGAGATCGCGATCGGCCTCGGTGCGTTGCTGGGGCTGCGCACGCGCATCGCCGCAGTCGGCGGGATGGTCCTGTCGTTCAGCCTGTTCCTCGCGGTGAGCTTCCACTCATCGCCGTATTACACGGGCGCGGACATCGTCTTCTTCTTCGCGTGGATGCCCCTCATCGTCGCGGGCAGCGCCTCACGATTCTCGGTCGACGCGTGGATCGCCAACTTCGCGGCGAGTCAGGGAGGCGTCCCGACCGCCGAACTCGTCGCCATTCCCTTCTCCAAGGTCCAGACCGTCTGCGGTCACTACGCCAAGGGCAAGTGCACGGCGCGCGCCGGGCTGGCGTGCGACGCCGCGGTCTGCCCTTTCCTACTTGGCGATCACCCGGTCTCGGTGACGCCCGTGGCGATTCAGGCGGTGCACCGCCGCTCGGTCGTCTTGGGAGGCATCGCGGCCGCGACGACGGCGGCCGGTGCGGCCCTGCTGGGATCGGCGGTGGCGGTTGGGGGTCGCTTGATCGGCGGCGCCACCGCGCCGAACGCCTCGACGCGCCAGCTGTCGCCAAGCGGGACCACCACGACGACCTTGGGTTCACCGTCGTCGGCTCCGACGACCCCGCCGGCGAAGTACTCGGGCACCGTGCTCGGAGCCGCCTCCCAGGTACCCGTGGGGACGCCCGCGACGTTCACGATCCCCTCCTCAGGCGATCCCGGCATCGTCATTCAGGAGAAGGCCGGTGAGTTCGTCGGCTACGACACGGTCTGTCCGCACATGGGCTGCACCGTCGGCTACGCCGCGTCGGCCAACCTGCTGGTCTGCCCGTGTCACGGCTCGCAGTTCCTCGTGAGCACCGGAGCGGTTATATCGGGCCCCGCGCCGCACGGATTGACCAAGTTGGATGTCGTCGCGGAGCCGGACGGTAGCATCTACTTGAAATGAGTGATGAACGCTGCAGAGTGCTCGTCATCGAAGACGACCACGATCTCGCAAGAGCTGTGGCGGATCTGCTGAGCGACGAAGGGTTCTTGGTAGAACAGCGTCACGACGGCGAATCCGGTTTCCAGGCCGCGCTGACCGGCGCCTACGACGTGATCGTGCTGGACATCATGCTGCCGAAGCGCAACGGCTTCAGCGTCTGCCTCGATCTTCGAAACGCGGGCGTGCACACGCCGCTGCTGATGCTCACGGCCAAGGACGGCGAGCTCGACGAGGTGGAGGGCCTTGAGGTCGGCGCCGACGATTTCCTTCACAAGCCGTTCGAACGGTCGATCCTGATCGCGCGCGTCAACGCGCTGCTGCGCCGTCACGCCCTGGGTCGGCCCCAGCCGCTGGTCGTGGGGCCGGTCTCGCTGGACCCGCTGCGCCGCCAGGTCGTCTCGAACGGACGCGGCGTCGCGCTCACCCCACGTGAGTTCGCACTGCTGGAGTACCTGATGAGCAACGCCGGCGTGTCGCTCGCTAAGAGCGACATACTGAGGGCGGTGTGGGGGAGCGACTTCGACGGCGACCCTAACATCGTCGAGGTCTACATTGGCTACCTTCGCCGGAAGATTGACACCGTGGACGTACCGTCGATAATCCGAACGGTTCGTGGTGTTGGTTACTCCGCCCGAGAGGGCTGATGAGCGCGAGGGCTCAACTTTCGATCCGCGCACGCCTGACGCTGTTCTTCGTCCTGGCGATCGCCGTGGTACTGACCTTCACGGGCTTCGCCCTCGTGAGCCTGGTGCACCGCTCGCTGGTTTCGGGTGCTTCGAACCAGATCGCCGACGAGATGGTCCAGATCCAGTCGCGCTTCGCCACGTCGACGTTGCCGACGGGCGAGAAGGCCGTCCTGGCGATGCGCGGCGACGTCGTCGTGCAGGTCACGAATATGGCGGGAACCGAGGTGTGGGCCGCGAGCTCGGCGATCGCCGACGCGCCGGTTCTGGCCCACGCGAAGACGAGTTCCCCGTCAACCGGCGGGCTGGGCGTGCTCATGGCGAAGTCGGCGCGCACCAGCGACGCCTTCTCCCAGGTGAGCCTGGGCCAGGTCCAGACGATCGGCACGTCGCGCGGCGAGGGCCTCATCTTCGGCTTCGTCTACGGCGGACCGATCAGCCACAGCGTGACGGTGCTGCTGGTCAGCGTGGCAGTCTCCTTCCCGCTGCTGCTCTTGATCTCGGGCGGTCTCATCTGGTTCGGGATCGGGCTCGCCCTGGCGCCGGTGGAAGCGATCCGTCGGCGCGTCGACGCCATCGCGGCCCAGGACCTGTCCGAACGCGTTCCGGTCACGGGCGGCGACGACGAGATCGCGCGGATGGCGCGCACGCTGAACGCCATGCTCGACCGGCTCGAGTCGTCGTCGCGATTCCAGCAGGAGTTCGTCTCGAACGCCAGCCACGAGCTGCGAAGCCCGCTGGCGACGCTCCTGGCCACGGTCGAACGCGCCGAGAGCGACCAGTCCAACGCCAACTGGCCGGAAGTCGCGGGCACCATCATGCGCGAAGGACGGCGCCTCGACACGATCATCGACGGCCTCTTCTGGCTGGCCCGTCACGATGAGAATCAGATCGACGTCACGAGCGTCGACGTTGACCTGGACGACCTTCTCTTCGAGGAGTCCCAGCGAATCCGCTCGATCAGTGAGCTGAACGTCGACACTTCGGCGGTGCAGCCCACTCGGGTGGTCGGTGACCAGGCGATGCTCAAGCGGATGATCCGTAACGTCGTCGACAACGCGGCGCGCTACGCCGTCAGCGAGCTTCGCTTCGGTTCGAGCTACGACGGGCCCTACGCGGTGGTGACCGTGAGCGACGACGGCGATGGCGTGGACGTCGCCGAGAGCGCCCGGTTCTTCGAGCGCTTCGTGCGCGCCGACCCGGCGCGCAGCCGCCAGTCGGGCGGCACGGGCCTGGGCCTGTCGATCGTGACCGACATCGTCACCCGGCACGGGGGATCGGCGCGGTTCATCGAGGTGGCCAAGGGCTCGACGATCGAGCTTCGCGTGCGTCTCAACCCCAGGCCTTCCTGACCCGAGAGGACGTCGCGAGCGAACGCGAGACACGTAGAGTCAACGTAATGAACTCGAATGAACTGTCCGACGTGACCGCACTGCCCATCCAGGTCGTCGGCATGAGCTTCTACTTCGATCCCCTCACCGCCGCGAGGGCCAAGGAGCTCGGCCTCAACGTCTTCCAGTTCTACGGGCTGGGCCGGGGCGGGGTCCTGGGCGATGTCGATCTCGACGTGGTGAACGAAGCGTTCACCTTCTTCAGCCCGGCGAGCATCGCCAGGATGTGGGGCGCACCGGTGCCTAAGGCCGACCCGGCGGCGACCGCCGCGGCCTATCTGCAGGCCGCCTACGAGTTCGCCGACCGGACCTTCGGGGCGGTCCCCGTCGACGTCCTCGCCAACTTCGCGCGTGCCGCGCACAAGGTCGTCGCCGCGGTGGCGGGCGGTCATCACCTTCTCGTCGACGGATACCGCCAGTACGAGGTCTCGTCCGACCAGGTGCACGCGGCTTACCTGGGCGCGATCCTGATGCGCGAGCTGCGCGGGTGCGTGCACATCGACGCCGTGCGCGAGGTCGGCTTGAGCCCCCTCGAGGCCAGCTACCTCCAAGATCCCTCGGTCTTCAAGATGCACGGCTACGGGGACGACGACGTGCCCCGCGTCACCCCGGAGCTCGAGGCCAAGAAGGCCCAGGCCGAGGTCGTGACCAGCGCGGCGATGGCCGAGTGCTTCGCGGTGCTCGACGACGACCAGCGCGACCAGCTCGCCCAAGGCGCCTTGGCGATGTTCGAGGCCCTGAAGAGCCCAGTCGCCGTCGTGGGATAGGCCCGATGAATCGCCTGTCCCGCCTGCGCCTGCCCCGAGATCCCTTGCTCGGCGCCCTGATCACGGTGGCCCTGCTGGAGACGGCGTGGATCGTCTTCATCGCCATCCGCCTGCCTCGCCACTACATCGCCAACCACTGGGACCTGGCGTGGGTGGGCCTCGACGTGGCTCAGGTCCTGATGGTGCTGCTCGCCGCGTGGGCCGCGTGGCGCCGGCGCGCGCTGCTGATCATCTTCGCGACGTCGGCGGCGACGCTGATGGTGCTCGACGCGTGGTTCGACGTCACGACGGCGCGCGGCGGCGACTTCGACGAGAGCCTGGTGCTGGCCCTCGTCTTCGAGATCCCCTTCGCGATCGGGCTCTTGTGGGTGACGCGGCGAACCGTGAAGCAGCTCGAGCGCTCGATGCTGAGCGACCCCGAGCTGCTGCACGTGGCGTTTCACAAGATCGCCTTCTTGCCGCGACCCCCTCGCGATGAGCCCGAGCAGCCTCAGCTGTAAGAGACGCCCTCGAGGCCGAGCAGGTACCGTTTGACCTCGACGCCGCCGCCGTAACCACCGAGGGCGTGGCTCGCCACGACCCGATGGCAGGGCACGATGATCGGCCAAGGATTGGCGTGGTTGGCATTGCCCACGGCGCGCGCCGCGCGCGGACGATTGACCGCGATGGCTATGTCGGCGTAGGTCTGCACCTGACCGTACGGGATCTCGCACAGCGCCCCCCAGACGTCGCGCTGGAACGGCGTCGCCGTCGTCGGGGCGAGGGGCACGTCGAACGTCCTGCGATGGCCGGCGAAGTACTCCTCGAGCTGGCCCACGCCGAGCGCGACCGCCTCGGGCACCGCACCGCTCGACGCTCGTGTTGACTCGTTCGGCAGGTAGACGCGCGCGATCACGTCGTGGTCACCCTCGACGCTCCAGGTCCCGACGGGTGACTCGACCTCGGCGCGAAATAGTTCCACGCGATAGTTCTAGTCGGTGTACCGTCGCTGTGGTGGAGCGGATCTCGATACTCAACGGCAACGTCGAACTCTCGGTCCAGGTGGCGGGCGAGGGACCGACCCTGTTGCTGCTGCACGGCTGGCCCGACACCGGCGCGCTGTGGGAGAACGTGGCGCCGAGGCTGGTCGAGGCCGGTTACCAGGTGGTGGTGCCCGACCTGCGCGGGTGCGGGCTCAGCTCGAAACCGGCCGACACGCAGAGCTATCAGATGTCGCAGCTGGTCGGCGACGTCGTGTGCATACTCGACGCGGTCGGGGCCGACCGGGCCACGTTGATCGGCCACGACTGGGGCGCGGCTCTGGCGTGGGTGGCGGCGGCTGCGTTGCCCGAGCGCGTCGAGAGGCTCGTGGTGCTCTCGGTGGGCCATCCCACCGCCTTTCGTTCAGCGGGCCTCGAGCAGCAGGCCCGGAGCTGGTACATGCTGCTCTTCGCCAACGACGGACTGGGAGAGGCCTTCCTGCGCAAGAACGACTACGAGGCCCTGCGCCACTGGACCGGCCACCCGCGGGCCGAAGAGGTCATCGCCGAGCTCGAACGCGACGGCCAGATGTCAGCGCACCTGCGCTGGTACCGGGCCAACGCGCCGATGGACTCCTTTCTCGTCGATCCGCCGGTCCTGGCGCCGATCGCGGCGCCGACCCTCGGGATTTGGAGCAGTGGCGACTTCGCGCTGACCGAGCACCAGATGAAGAACTCCGCCAACTACTGCGCCAGCGGATTCACTTACGTGCGTTTCGAGGGGTTCGGGCACTGGATACCCCTCGAAGCCCCCGGTGAACTCACCCGCGAGATACTGAGCTTTCTTCGGCCCGCCTGACTCACTTCGTGACATAAGTCCCCAAGGAGGGCTGCTAGAAAAGGAGAATGCAAAAAATTGCGCTCTTTAAAGAGTCGCGCACGGGAGAGACACGGGTCGCGTTGACGCCAGACGCCGTGAAGTCTCTCGTGAGCGACGGCTGGAATGTGGTGGTGCAACGAGGCGCAGGCCAACGTGCTCACTTCACCGACGAGGCCTACACGGCCGTTGGTGCGACTATTGAGGACTCGCCTTCGGGTGAGTTCAACCTTCGGGTCAATCCCCCGACGCTCGAGGAGGTGGGGCGTTTACCCGAGGGCTCGATGCACCTTTCCTTCCTCTCGCCGCTGTTGGCCCAGGAGATCGTGAAGGCCCTCAACGCCCGCCACATCACGATCCTCTCGTTCGACCTGGTGCCGCGGATCTCGCGCGCCCAGTACATGGACGCGCTCTCCTCGCAGGCCACCGTCTCTGGTTACCGCGCGGCATTGGCCGGCGCGAACTACTTCGACCGCTTCTATCCGCTGCTGACGACCGCTGCGGGCACCATCCGTCCGGCCAAGGTCCTCGTCATGGGCGTCGGGGTGGCGGGCCTGCAGGCCATCGCCACCTCCAAGCGACTGGGCGCCAAGGTTCGCGCCTACGACGTGCGATCGGCCGCGAAGGAAGAGGCGGAGTCCGCCGGTGCCGTGTTCGTGAAGCTCGGCGTGACGGCCGACGCCGCGGGCGGCTACGCGCGCGAGTTGACCCCCGAGGAGACGGCGGCCCAACAGGCGGCCCTGCTCAGTGAGGTTGCCAACGCGGACGTCGTGATCACCACGGCCGCCGTTCCCGGACGCAAGTCGCCGACCCTGATGACCACCGCCATGGTGGAAGCCATGGGCGAGGGCTCGCTGGTGATCGACATGGCCGCCGACGGCGGAGGAAACTGCGAGCTGACCAAAGTCGGCGAGGTCGTCGAGCACAACGGCGTGCGCGTCGTCGGCATGGCGAACCCTCCGTCTGAGATGGGTGCGTCGGCCAGCTTCATGTTCGCCAACAACGTGCTGAAGTTGCTCGGCCTCTTCGGGTCCAAGGGCGAACTCAACCCCGATTGGAACGACGAGGTCGTCATCGGGGTCACCGTGGCGCGCGACGGCGCCGTCAACCATGCTCCAACGGCGGAGGCCCTGGGCCTGACCCACGTCGCCATCACCCCAGAAATCAAGGAGAACGCCTAATGGGTAACGCCCTTCTGCAGTACGCCACCATCCTGGTGCTCACGGCCTTCGTCGGCACCGAGATCATCGCCAAGGTGCCGAGCATCCTGCACACCCCGCTGATGAGCGGATCGAACGCCATCCACGGCGTGATCCTGGTCGGCTCGATGCTGATCCTGGGATCGGCGAACACGAACCTCGAGGAGGTGCTCGGTTTCCTGGCGGTCATCCTCGGAACGCTGAACGTGGTCGGCGGCTTCGTGGTCACCGACCGCATGCTCGAGATGTTCAAGTCAAAGTCCCCCGCGCCTCGCAAGGCCCAGAGTGAAGAGGTGGCTCAGTGAGTCGCGGAACCCTTATCGATCTGATCTACCTGGTCTCGGCGACGACGTTCCTGGTCGCCCTGAAGGGCCTGGGTAGCCCCAAGCACGCGCGCGCCGGCAACATGATCGCGGCCAGCGGCATGCTGCTCGCGGTGGTCGCCACGTTCTTCAGGTACGTGGGCGGGCGCACGGTGAACAACGTGAACGTCGGCTCCCACCCGCTGCACCACGTGCTGCTGATCCTGCTCGGCATCTTCATCGGCGCGATCGTCGCCGTGCCGGTGGCCCGCTTCGTGAAGATGACGGCCATGCCCCAGCTGGTGGCGATCTTCAACGGCGTGGGTGGCGGCGCGGCCTGCCTGGTGTCCATCACCGAGTTCATCCACATCAAGTCGACCCACCCCGCGACCTACGTCACGCTGGAAGTGCTGCTCGGTGTCTTGATCGGTACCGTGTCGTTCGCCGGCTCGGCGATCGCCTTCGCCAAGCTCCAGGAGCTGATGACCGGTCGCCCGGTCACCTACCCCGGCCAGCAGGTCATCAACGGGATCATCGGCGCGGTGGCGCTGGTACTGATCGTCACCATCCTGGTCAACGGCTCCACGGTCCTGCTGTGGGTGCTGCTCGCCCTCGCCTTCGTGCTCGGCATCGCCTTCGTGCTGCCGATCGGCGGAGCCGACGTGCCGGTGCTGATCTCGCTGCTGAACGCCTTCACCGGACTCGCGGTCGCGGCGTCGGGCTTCACGCTCGGATCGAACCTCTTGATCATCGCCGGAACTCTGGTCGGTGCCTCGGGTATCCTGCTCACCCGGATGATGAGCGCGGCCATGGGACGCAGCCTGTCCAACGTGCTGTTCAGCGCCTTCGGATCGAACATCACCGCCAGCGGCGCCACCGAGCGCGAGGACGGCCGCAGCGTGCGCTCGGGCAGCGCCGAGGACATCGCGGTGCTGCTCTCCTACGCGAGCCGCGTCGTGATCATCCCCGGTTACGGCCTGGCGGTCGCCCAGGGCCAGCACGTGCTGCGCGAGCTCGCCGAGATGATCGAGGCCAAGGGCATCGAGGTCTTCTACGCGATCCACCCCGTGGCCGGGCGCATGCCGGGCCACATGAACGTCCTGCTCGCCGAGGCCAACGTCCCCTACGAGCAGCTCATCGAGATGGACGAGGCGAACTCCGAGCTCCAGACCGCTGACGTGGCCCTGGTGGTCGGCGCCAACGACACCGTGAACCCCGCCGCCATGGACGACAAGAGCTCTCCCATCTACGGCATGCCGATCATCAGGGCGGACCTGGCGGAGAACGTCATCTTCCTGAAGCGTTCGATGCGCCCCGGCTTCGCGGGCATCGAGAACGAGCTGCTCTACAACCCCAAGACCCTGCTGGTGTTCGGTGACGCGAAGGACACGCTCACCAAGGTCGTCGCGGGCGTCAAGGCGATGGCGTAGCCGAGACCGCGTCTGGCAGAAGGTCGCAGTGATGCCCCGCTGAGCGTGGGCGTCACTGCGGGTCGGTCCAGTCGGTGAGGACGTCGAGCGCGGCAATGACCTCCGCACTGAGTGGTTGAACCGCATGGGCGTTGGCGTGCACCTGCTCGGCGCTCGACGCGCCGGCGATGACCGAGCTGACCTGATGGTGGCTCAGCAGCCACGAGAAGGCCAGGCTCAGCAGCGGTATCTCGATCTCCTGGGCGTAGTCGAGCAGCGCCCCCACCCGTCCTTGGATCTCGTCGCTGAGCCAGTGCACGCTGCGATCGGCCGGCATCGTCGAGAGCCGGGTGCCCTGGGGAAGCGGCTGGCCCGGCTGCACCTTGCCGGTGAGCAGTCCGTTGGCGAGCGGGTAGAAGGGCAGGAAGCGAATACCGAGCTCGTCGCAGGCGTCGAGCACGCCGTCGCGCTCCGGTTCGCGGGCGAGCAGCGAGTACTGGTTCTGGACCGAGGCGAACGAGGCCCCCGTTCGCGCCGCGGCCTTCGCCTCGCGAAGCTGGGCCTCGTTCAGGTTCGAACAGCCGATCTCGCGCACCTTGCCCGCGTCGATCAGGCCGTGCAGCGCGCCCAGGGTGTCGGCGATGGGGACGGCGCCGTCGGGGAAGTGAAGCTGGTAGAGGTCGATGTGGTCGGTGCCGAGTCGCCGCAGCGAGTCCTCGCACGCCTGGCGCACGTAGTCCGGACGCGCGCCGTAGTGGTCGTCGTCGATGGGCATCCCGAACTTGGTCGCGATGACCACCTCGCTGCGTCGGGCGCCGAGCGCGCGACCCAGGAGGACTTCGGACTGGGTGGCCCCGTAGATGTCGGCGGTGTCGAAGAAGTTGATCCCGGCGTCGAGCGCCGCGAGCACCACGCGGGTCGTCGCGGCCTGGTCGAGGCGGGAGCCGAAGTTGTTGCAGCCGACCCCGACGACCGATACCTGCAGGGACCCGAGCGGGCGTTTCTCCATAGTAATCCTCCAACGTTGTACGTAGTGTAGGCACGCTCTCTCGGGGCCACGCGGGGGCGCACGACTTGGATTCGCCCGGCTCCCAAGTACGATGGCGGGAGTAATCCTGAAGGAGGCGTCATGAAGGTCAACGTGAATTACGACTTGTGCACGAGCAACGCGGTCTGCATGAGCATCGCCCCGGAGATCTTTGAAGTCCGTGACGACGGCTACATGTACGTGCTCAACGAGAACCCCGGACCGGAGTTCGATGAGAAGCTGCGCGACGCGGTTGCGGGCTGTCCCAACGGCGCAATCTCGATCGAGCCGTAGTTGATGCCCGGGCCCCGGGTCCGATTCGCGCCGTCGCCCACCGGCTTCTTCCACGTGGGCTCGGCCCGCACCGCGCTCTTCAACTGGCTCCTCGCGCGCCAGAGCGACGGGGGCGTCTTCATACTTCGCATCGAGGACACCGACGCCGACCGCAACCGCGAGGAGTGGGTCGATGGCATCCTCTCGGCGATGGCGTGGCTCGGCCTGGACCTCGACGAGGGGCCCTTCCGCCAGAGCGACAACGCCGCGCTGCACGACGTCGCGGCCCAGCAGCTCGCCGACGCCGGACTGCTCTACTACTGCGACTGCACGGGCGACGAGGTGGCCCGGCGCAAGGGCGACGACAAGACCCCGGGCTACGACGGCTTCTGCCGCGACCGGGGACTCACGCGGGGCCCGGCGACCGGGCTGCGCTTTCGCACGCCGCACGAGGGCGTCACGGTGGTTCACGACGTGATCCGCGGGGACGTCGAGTTCGCCAACTCGACCATCGACGACTTCATCGTGGCCAAGTCGTCGGGCGTCGTGCTCTACGCCCTGGCCAACGTCGCCGACGACCGTCACGACCGCATCTCGCACGTCATCCGCGGAGAGGAGCACCTGTCCAACGCCCCCAAGCAGATGATGCTCTGGGACGCCCTCAACCAGGTGACGGGCGACGTCGTGACGATGCCCGTCTACGCGCACCTGCCGCTGCTCGTGAACGAGCAGCGCAAGAAGCTCTCCAAGCGCAAGGACCCGGTCGCCACCGAGTCCTACCGAGACCAGGGCTACCTGCCCGACGCCTTCGTGAACTATCTCGCGCTGCTGGGTTGGAGCCCCCGAGGCGACGAGGAGATTGTTCCGCGCTCGACGCTCATCGAGCAGTTCCGCCTGGAGGACGTCTCGCATTCACCGGCGTTCTTCGACGTGAAGAAGATGACGCACGTCAACGGCGAGTACATCCGAGGCCTCAGCGCCCAGCAGTTCGTCGAGGCCTGCGCGCCGTGGGTTCGACCGTGGTCGACGTCGTGGCGACCGACCGACCGCGAGGTGCCCTGGAGCGAGGCCCAGTTCGACGAGGGACTCTTCGCCCTCGTGGCGCCGCTCATCCAGGAGAGGGTCACCACGCTGGGCGAGGTCGCGGCCATGGTGGAGTTCTTCTTCCTCGACGCCCCGCGAATGGACGAGGCCGCCTTCGCCAAGGTCGTTGGCAACGATCCGCTCGGGCGCTCGATGCTCGGTGGCGCCGTCGAACGCTTCGCCGAGACCCAATGGGACGCCGCGTCGCTGCACGAAGCGACGACTCAGCTGGGCGAGGCGCTCGGCCTGACGCTGCGCAAGGCCCAGGCCCCGATCCGTTGCGCGGTCACCGGCTCGTTGGTCGGTCCGCCGCTCTTCGAGTCGCTGCACCTGCTCGGGCGCGAGCGCACGCTGGAGAGGCTGCGCGGCGCACTGGCGCGATCGTCGACGTGATCTTCGGTCCGATCAAGCTGATACTGCGGATCATCAGCGCGTTCTTCTCGCTGGTGCTCGTCTACTTCGCCATCACGTTCGTCCAGATCTGGTTGACCGGGCACGAGCACTCGAGCGTCCACGCCCAGGCCATCCTCGTCTTCGGCACGGCCGCGGATTACAACCGGCCGTCGCCCGAGCTCGAGGCCCGTCTCAACCAGGCGCTCGTCCTCTACGAGCACCACCGCGCCCCGTGGATCGCCGTCACCGGCGGCAAGCTACCCGCCGACAAGTACACCGAGGCGTGGGTCTCGGCGAAGTACCTCGAGGCGCACGGCGTGGCGGCGTCGCACATCCTGCAGGGATCGGGCAGCGACACCTGGCAGAACGTCTCCACGGTGCTGCCCCTGCTGAAGGAGCACGGCATCGTGCGCGTGCTGACCGTCACGGACCCCTTCCACGAGTACCGGGCCATGGCCATATCGTCCTCCCAGGGCCTCCAGCCCCATCCGTCGCCGGTGCCGGACTCGCCGACGATCCACGACTCGCTGTGGCGGTACTACCTCAAAGAGACCCTGGGAGTGGGCGTCGGTCGCATCGTCGGATACGGGAGATTGAGCTCGTGGACGACCTCGGCGGCGCGCATTCCGCTGCCGTCTGGCGGTCGATGAGTCCACTCAGGTAAGATTGCCAGACCCTTCGGGGGTGGTGTAATTGGCAACACAACTGGTTCTGGTCCAGTTATTCAGGGTTCGAGTCCTTGCCCCCGAGCGAATTGAGTGGAGCACTGCGTTCCCGCTCGTTTCATGGTCCCATCGTCTAGTGGCCTAGGACATCACCCTCTCAAGGTGGAGGCACGGGTTCGAATCCCGTTGGGACTGC